>ORJL010863903.1_pt1 | contig 72824 bp, 61 predicted proteins | sample 1779941 | NCBI WGS metagenome assembly ORJL01 (sample SAMEA104232317, study PRJEB22302) | groundwater metagenome | biome: forest; feature: aquifer; material: groundwater | place: USA | collected 2011-08-07 | depth 5.8 m | reverse complement strand
CTTTTAGTCCCGTAATCCCGCAGTATGCGGCCGGCTGGCGGATAGAACCGCCGGTATCCGTTCCAAGGGCATAGATGCACTCATCTGCCGCGACCGCAGCAGCGCTGCCACCGGAAGAACCTCCGGGGCTGTGCTTGGGATTCCACGGATTTTTCGTAGTACCAAAGCAGGAGGTTTCGGTTGAGGCGCCGCAGGTAAACTCATCGGTATTGGTTTTCCCAAGAAGCACCATTCCGGCAGCCTTTAATTTTTTTACAGTCGTCGCATCATACGGGGGCACGAAATTTTTGAGGATGTTGGAACAGGCGGTGGTACGAACTCCCTCGGTGCAAAACACATCCTTGAGCGCAACAGGAATGCCATGGAGGGGACCGCGGAGTTTCTGGTCGGCGAGTTTGGCTTGCGAAGAAGCTCCCTCCTCCGTCACGAGGGCAAACGCCTTCACGGTCGGATCGACGGTTTTGATTCGCGCGAGGCACGCCTTGGTGAGTTCCTCCGACGAAAACTTTTTGCCTTTGAGGCCAGCCGCGGCTTCATGAATGGTAAGGGAAGCAAGGGACATAGCTAAAACACGCTCTTTACTTTTATCTGATTTTTCTCGATCGGCAACGGTGAACATTCCAGCAGTTTTTCCGGCTTTGCTAGGGCATGCGTTTTTACTTCATCTTTGCGCGTTACGTTTTTAAGTCCGGTCACCTGTGCGGTGGGTAAAACGCCTTCGGTGTCGACTTCATTCAGCATATCCACATAATCCAAAATTCCAGAAAGCTGTGTCTGCAACTTTTCGACTTCTTTATCTGAGAGTCCGAGTCGCGCCAGTTTGGCCACATGCTGAACCTGCTCTTTCGTGAGTTTCACACGAAAAGTGTATCAGATCCTGTTATAATTAGGGAAGCATGGAACTCTACGATCAAATTCGAAGAATTTCGTTTGTGTTTTTTCTCATCGTCGGACTCACCCATTTTTTGAGCGGACTTTTTTTTGTAAACGGATATTATGTGCCAGAAAGCGGGATTATAAACCGCGTGCTTTTTATCCCCTTTGTTCTGGCCACACTCACTTACGCTTTTTCAAATCTCAAATACCACCTCGCCGAGTTCGGCAAAGACGCCAAATGGCTCAATTACACCCTTGTTGGAACCGGCGTTGCCGTATTCCTGGGGCTTCTCGTTGTTGAACTCTTCGTCGTGGATTCCATCTGTCCTCTCTCCCAATGCTAAAAAAAGTTATTGCCTTCGGAACTTTCGACCATTTTCACGCAGGTCATGAGTCGTACCTCAAGCAGGCAAAAGCGCTTGGTGATTCTCTCGTGGTTATCATTGCGCGTGATAAAACGGTAGAGCAGATTAAAGGGAGACGGCCCGATCATCCTGAAAAAAAACGCCTTATTTCCGTGAAAAACTCCCGCGTTGCGGATAAAGTGGTTTTGGGGAAAGTGGGTGACAAGTATGAGGTGCTGCGAAAATTTAAACCCGACGTTATCGCCCTTGGCTACGATCAATTTGCATTCACATTCCGACTTGAAAAATTTCTCATCGACCACAAGATGAACACAAAAATTGTTCGTATGAATCCCTATCGTCCAACCCTGTATAAAACCTCTCTTATCCGACAAACCTATGCTGCAAAAAGCCTTTGAGAACATCCTCCGAAACTGGCTCACGACCATACCCGTCGTCCTCGTGATGGCTGCGCTCCTTACCCTTGGCAGCGGGCTTTTCGGCGCTTATACGGAAGCGCAAAAAACCCTCAAAAATATCGAACAGAAATTCTCTATTACCATTTACCTCAAAGACGACGCGGACCCTTTTGAGGTAGGCAAGCTCATCACCTCCCTAGAAGAGCGTTCCGATGTGATCAAACCGATTGTGTACACGTCAAAAGAAGCAGCATGGAAGCTCGTGAGTAAAACGTTTGGTCTCGACGCATCCCTCCTCAAAAAATATCAATTCTCCCTCCCGGCGAGCCTCACCATCACTCCGGTTAAGCCCGAGCAGACCGATTTCATCGAAGCATTTCTGGAGCTCGAGGCAAAAAATCTCCTGAAAGATCCTCTCTTCGCCAAAGATCAGCAGCGAAATCTCACCCACCAAATGATCGCCTTCATTGCCCAAGTCAAAGATGGAAGTGTAAAAACACTCCTGTTCTTCGTCTTCCTCTTTGTGGTCGGCGGCGCACTGCTCGTAAGCTCAACGATTCACCTCGCCATCACGAACCGACACCGCGAAATCAGCATTATGAAACTCGTCGGGGCATCCCAAAAAAATATTCTTACTCCATTCGTGCTTGAAGGAATACTCCTGAGCCTTGCGGCGTATATCATACATCTCTTGTTCCTCGTCGTGATACCACTTCCCGGCACCCTTTGGGGAAGCCGACCTCAGTTGAATTTCTTGCTCGCGGAATTCATCGTTGTTGTTGTGCTCGCAACGGTCGTGAGCCATATCACTGCGCTTTTGCATCTTCGCAAAAAATCGCTCTTCTCATGATTTCAAAGAAAATCTACGGGATTATTTTGGGAATCAAGCCCCTCGGAGAACTCGACCGATTCCTCATCGTTTTTTCCCGTGAATATGGAATGATTACGATCAGTGCCAAGGGTGTTAAAAAAATTACGAGCCATCGGGGGTTCCATCTTGACCTTTTGAATATGGCTCACCTCGACATCGAAGAAGTGGGCATAGACAGCCAGCCGAGGCGCTACCTGCGCGAAGTCACCACAGAGAATCCCTTCCCTCTTCTCAAAACGAATCCGGAAAGTTTTTCGGCAGCATGCGTTATCGCCACATTCTTAAAGCGCCTCCTCCCAGAGAACACGCCGCAAAAAAAACTCTTCGATCTCACGAAAAAAACCTTTGAAGTCATGAATACCCCCGCCGACCCCAAGGAGGTCCTTTTCACCTATTTCCTAAAAACGCTCCGGCTCCTTGGGCATCTCCCCGTCACCGCCAAAAAGCGGGACCTCAAACCCATGCTTCAAAAAGCCCTCATTCAACTTGATCCGGAATTCACTTTAAATGCCCGCCGCACGCTTGGGATTTTTTCCAAATCCGAAAGCACCCGCTCCAACTGATCAAGACTCTCAATTTCCAGAAGGAAGTTCATGGCAGAATCACCTTTCAGGATGGGTTCCTGATGCACATCAACAATATTCACGGAACTTGCGGCAATGACCGAAGAAATATCCCGAATGAGTCCCATGCGATCATCGGCCTGAACTTGAATGTACACCGGATAGCGGCTGATTTCCCCGGGCTTTTGCGCGACCTTTACCGGAATGAGCCGACCTTCCTGCGGTGAATTTTTGAGCACCGAACAGTTTTTCCGATGCACCGAAACTCCTCGGCCCCGCGTAATGTACCCAACCAAATCATCACCAAAACCGGCATCACAGCACTGCACGAATTGGTAGGGCATATTTGCTTCGCCTCCGATCATCACCGTGGGCTTTTTCTCGTCCTGGGCGTCTGACTTTTTCTTCTTCGATCCAATGCCATTTTGGGATTTTCGTGGCGCCATCTTCAAACCACCGAACAGCAACTGCTCTTGGGTGAAGATTTTTCGCACCACCGTGGAGGGAAGCAGGACCCCTTTCCCGATCTCCCGTAAAATATCTTCCCGCTCGCGGAGTGGGAGGTTTTTCCCGTCATATGCCTTCAGCGCTGAAAGATGCACATCAAGCGAAGGCTGGCCAAATTGAATGAGTTTGGTGTTTATGAGTTCTTTGCCATCACGCAGATGCTTGTCATCATCCAAATTTCGAAACCACGCCCGAACACGATTTCGAGCATGATTTGTCTTCACAAAAGAGACCCAATGCTGGCTAGGTTTGGCATTCTTTCTCGTAACAATATCGACCACTTCACCACTCTTGAGCTCGTGATCAAGCGGCACCATGATGCCGTTCACTTTTGCCCCGATGCATCGGTTTCCGACTTCCGTGTGCACGCTGTAGGCGAAATCCACCGGCGTTGCTCCCGCAGGAAGATCTTTCACGTCGCCGCGCGGTGTTAGAACAAAAATTCGGTCCTGGAAGATATCGACGCGGAGATTTTCCAAAAGTTCGTGATTGCTTTTAATCTCCCCCTCAATTCTATGAAGTCCGGTAATCCAATCCTTCTGCTGCCTCAAAAATGACGCACTCGAAACCGCCTTGGCCGCTTCCAGCGTAGCCGGCTTGTAGCTGGGTGAAAGTCTCTGTTCAGATTCGTCTCCATCCTCTTCATACAGCCAATGAGCGGCTATACCGAACTCCGCGCCCTGATGCATGGACTGCGTGCGAATCTGAATTTCCGTTGGCTGGGTATGAACTTTGGGACCAAGCCCCATGACCGTCGTGTGAAGACTCCGATAGCCATTCACTTTCGGCACGGCCACATAATCCTTAAAACGATTCGCGAGCGGAGTGAAATGGTTATGGAGCACCCCGAGGGTCGTATATACATGACCGACATATTCCTTCCCATATTTATAAATATCGGGAAGTACCACGCGCATGGCAAAGACATCAAAAACCTCATCGATGGAATGCTTGTTCTTTTTTTTGAGCTTCCGGAAGATGGAATAAATACTCTTCACGCGGCCGTCGATCTGAGCAGAAATCCCCTCTTTCGATAGCGTTTCGGCAAGAATCTTTTTGGCGGTTTCGATATATTTCTCGCGCCACTTTCCAGTTTTTGCGAGCTGCGATTGGATGTCTTGATGTTCGTTTGGCGAAAGGTACTGGAAACATAAATCCTCTAACTGGCTTTTCAGTCGATAGATGCCGAGCCGAGAAGCAATCGGCGCATAAATATTGAGCGTTTCGTGCGCGATGCGCATGCGCTTCTGAGGCCGCACGAACTCAAGGGTACTCATGTTGTGGAGCCGGTCGCAGAGCTTGAGCAAAACGACTCGAAAATCTTTCGCCATAGCCAAAAACAGTTTGCGCAAATTTTCGACTTGGGGATCATCGAGCTTGGAACGAACTTTGGAAAGTTTCACGAGCCCCCAGCAGAGTTCACGAACCTCAGAACCAAACGCCTTATCGATATCGTCCAGAGTGCGATTGGTATCCTCAGCAACATCATGAAGCAAGGCCGTAATGATACTGTTTTCATCCGGGTGGAAGTCGAGCAAAATTGCCGCTACGCTCAGCGGATGGATGATGTACGGCTCACCGGAAAACCGGGTCTGGCCTTCGTGCGCGGCCTGCGCAAAATAATACGCCTTCATCACCCGATCCTCATCCAAGGCAGGCAGGTACTGCTTGGCCTGAATGATAATCTCCTGGATGGTGGGGGTTGCGTATGGCATAGACAAATAAGCATACAATTATAATATGCTTTTTGGCTTCCTGTAAACCTAAAAAAATATTTTGGCAAACTTGCCCTATCGTATCTCGTACGGCTCAAATCCACACAAAACCAACTTTCTATTCGCTGAGAGCACCGCTTCTCGAAAAACCCCGGTTTCCTTCATCGAATCTCGAACGGACGGAGTGACATTCTCTGCAAGATTTCCCACAACGAGACGATTCCACCAATCCATATCGAGATCTCCCAAATCGTAGCCGATCCCCTGAAAAAGCCCGCGGCGTTTTTCGATTTCATTCCGGAGTGTTAATTGCCGAATCTCCTCAATTTCATCTGAAGGAATTTCTTCAAAAGAATTATACTTATTCAGCCTCTCAAAAATATCCTTCTCGACTGCGGAAATACGATAATTATTTAATTCGTCCCCGATTTCATAACCAAGATAAATCTGGCCAATAACAGGAAGAATTTTTGAAAGCGGTTTCCCGAGCACTTTCTTTAAGAGGCGAGTAACGAGGAATCGATCTGCTGCAAAGCTTCCCACTTTGTAGGCGCCCTTCAAAAGAAGGGCCATTTCCAGAGCCTGAATGCCGGTACTCATGATGGGATGCCTTGCAAACCATCCTCGGTGATACACCGTTTGAACATGAATCGGCGGTTTATCCCCTTTCCGCTCGACTGATTCGGGCAAGAAAATCCCGAATGGGGCCGCGATTCTCATAAAACGAATCAGGTCTCTTCCCTGCACACTCAAAAATTTCGCTCTCAGTGTTGAATCTGCCTCAAATTCACGAGAATTTTCCCCGTGTGAAAGAACATACGCATCGTGGAGCATATCCCCATGCACAGCGATAATGCTTTCCTGAAGAGCAACGGTAACAGGCAAAAATTCCTTAAATGCTTCGCGAAATTCTTCGGCGTCCGCTTCCCGCAAGAAATGGTCGGGGTTTGCTTTCAGCTTCATGCACGCTTCTCGGGTCTGCTTCACCTTGTCCTGATCCACCACGGAAGCAATGCTTTTGAGCTGTTCGATGGTATCCTTGGCAACTTCATCAATGAGCTGCGGATCATATTGAACTGGTTTCGCAAGGTCCCGGCCCGTTTTTGCCGCTTTAATAAAAATATTCCGCAGGAGAGAATCCTTGTCGCCAAATACCGCAGAAAGATGATCGATGGCAAAATCGGAACCCTTTTCGATGCCCCGCTGTATGACACCGCGCAGCCCTTTAAACTGCGTCTCCTGTTTCTCCAAAACCTCTCTCGCTGAATTATGAATTTCTGTCTCCACACTCTCCTGAAACTCCTTGCTCCCAAGCGCCTCATAGAAACTGACGGTTTTTAAAAGAACATCGATATTTTTATCCCGCTCGTGTTTTGGTAAAAGAATAATTTTATCCAGTAACTCGTCGTAGCGATCGATGGAGGTAACATACGCTTCGAAGAGGGCATCGTTTCCTCCGGTTTCAAGGAGCAAAAGAACATGATCCGTCTGAGCCTCATCAAGGGTGTCATCAAGCCGTTCATTACCTCGAACGTAGGTTTCGTGAAGCAACGCATAGCCGCCCGGAATTCGCTCGACAGACTTTGACAAGAAATCCCTCACTCTTTCCCCAAATGACCTCTCCTCAAATTCGCTGGGTGCGGGCGAACCAAATAGAACTTCATAAATCCGATTCATGCCCTTGCTCACGGCCTGTACGTTTGGATTCTCAGCATTTTGAACAAGGAGTTTTCGAAAGCGAAAGAGATCCTGGTACCGAAGTTCATGGATACGGATCTGTTCTTGGGTTTCAGTATCCCCCGGCGAAAAGGAACTTCGGAGTTTTTCTATTTTTGCGGTAACCGCATGCTCTTCTTCATCGAGAAATTCGAGAAGTTGATTTACTTCAACGGGAAGAGGTTTTTCGATTTTTGGTTTGAGGTAGCGGAGGTTTTTTTTTGATTTTTGTCGTCCTTCAAAATCTTTTCCGCCAGGCGGAACATCGGCCATTAGCGATTCATTAAAGTGTCAAAAACATCCACCTGCGTGGGATCAATATTCATCGTTTCCTTCAAGAGTGCCGAACTCATCTCCATGCCTTTTTCTTTGATAGCCGAAAGGCCGGCCGAAAGTGGCGCGGAGTAATACCAAAGAGCAAAAGCGGCAAGGGCGATAAGAACCGTCCGGAAAGGATGCTCTTTTATTTGCCTGCCTATCCAGTTCGCCGGTTTTACGACGAGAAAATCAAAAACTTCTTTCAGCCCGTTTTTCATTTTTTCAAAAATGGATTCGCTGGTGTCAGCAAGTTGCTGTCTCTCGAAACTTACATCGGGCATTTGGGGTGGAAGTTCGCCTTTGGCTTCCCGAAGCTGCTTGAGTTTTAAGACGAGAAAATCAAGATCGTCTCCGGACATTTTCTCAAATTGTTCAAGGGTTGCATCCATAATTATTTCTTGGAATACAGGGAAATTTGCTTTTCAACGTATCGTCGGAAACTTGCTTCCAAAAATTTTTCCTCCGCTTGCCGGAGTTTATTTCTCGCTTCGATGAGTTCTGTGAGATTTTGGATTTCTTTTTCCGTAAACTCGCTCTCAAGCATTTTGCGAAGAAGATCTTCAATGATTTTTGTGAGACCACCGGACCCTAATGATTTAAAAATACTTTCCTGGAGCTCGTGAGGAGCGACACATTTTTCTCCAATCGTATGGATCGTGTCATCTTCGGTGACATGCGCATAGTACTGCTCTAGACCGAGCTTTTGACTCTGCTTCACGAGTTCTCGCAAAAACTCCTCCACGATAGCCGGATCATATTTCTCATGGAATAATTCCAGCGGGAGATGAATGTAAATCTTCGAAATGGCTTCCCGAAGTTTACCTCCAAGCTTTTTATCGGCAAAAAGAGTATTCATCAACCGCTCCTCTTCCGGAAAAAGAAATTTCATAGATAGCATTATACATTATGGGTTAAAATCCTCCTCCAGGCTGAGAAATAAAATCCTTGCCCATCGGTTTGATATCAGCCGGGTTGATGGGAATGAGGGGGAAAGCCGGCGAAGAGAGCCGTTCGTTTTCTGTTTGCGCTCCATTGACGGGAATAATGAGTTTCAAATCAGAACCCTTTACGTCGTACACGCGAATACCGGAAACGAGGGCTTCTTCGTTGAGTTCGATATCGCGAATCCGCGCGGCAATTTTCGGCAGACCTTCTTCATAGAACGCGGCAACTTTTTGGAGCGCCTTAAACCTTGCCCGAAATGCTACCACTTGTTTGCTCGCCTCGACGAAATCATCAAGAATATCCGACGTGGTCTGAGCATTGAATGCATTGAGCTGCTCAAAAAAATTCACATCTGTGGTTTCTTGCAGCTGGCGCTGCGGCTCATAATCCTGCTTAATTTTTTCTATTTCACTCTTCATCTGCTCCAAAAGTTGAGTTCCATCGGTATGGAGTTTTCTGAGCACGGCCAGGTGACTGCGAAGTTTCGCGCGACGATCAGTCGATTGATTTATCAAATCATTAATATTCGTTTGATAGGCATTCTGGAGACGCCGGAAAGTGATGATGTAGTACGCAATATCGGTTTTAATGATTTCGGTTTGTCCCACAGCGATGGTCGCCGAAAGACCGGTATCTCCAACCATTTCTTTTGTAGCTAGAACGGGTTGACCAACTTGAGCGCCGGCCGGAATACCGGTTTCTTCCTCCGAAATCTGGGTCGCTGGCTTTGGTGGAGGCTCCTGAGTTTGCTTGCGATTTTTATAAGCGCGGTAACCAACAATTCCCCCAAAAATAAGACCGGCAAGAATCACCAAACATCCCAAGCCATAAATAATATGCCGACGGGATAAATTAAGTTCTGCTAAAAATTCATCTAACTGGCTCCCAAATCCTTCCTTCTCTTGCAAAAGCTCTGGCTCGGCTTCAGGAGGGGTGACGCGAGGCGTTGGTGCAGGGGCTGCAAGCGGAGCAGTGGGAGTTTTTTTTGACGGCGTCATAACTTCCCCCTCGTAAACTTCCCGAGTTGGAGACTTGGGTGATTCCGCCGGAGGAGTGGATGGAGGTTTCGGAGGAGGATTTTGAGAACTTGCCGGAGGAGTGGATGGAGGTTTCGGAGGAGTGGGCGACATTCTCGTAGGCTCTGTCGGTTTTCCCCACAAACTCAACAAATCGGTCGCAGAAACCTCTTGGGTTGCTGGTTTTTTGGGGAGTTCAATACCGCCATTTTTTTGCTCGCTTGCGGCAGGTTGCCCAATTGGTTTTTGATCATCAGCCATAGGCGTATTTATTCATTATATTTTACCATAAAAAGCCGGTCCTGTGAACCGACAAACCTCTAACAATTCATACTAGGAGTCTGTCAACGGGTTTCTGCTAGAAAACAGGTTAGATGAAGGTTAAAATAACAAACCGAATTTAGCCACTATTTTATTCAATTTAACTCACTTCCCTATGTCGGATATTTTTATTCCTCTGGCTGCTCTCGGTGCATCGGTTTTATCTCTTCTCTATGCACTTTATTTGGTATTCGTTACCCTTCAATACGATAAAGGAAGTGAAAAAATGCAGCATATCGCCTCTGCCATTCAGCAGGGAGCCAATGCCTATCTCAAAAGACAATCTCTCAGTATTGCCGTAGTCGCTATCGTTCTCTTTTTTATTCTCGCCTTTGCATTTCAAACCAATGGATTTCTCCTCGCAGGAGGATTTATTATCGGAGCGTTTTTCTCTGGCCTAGCCGGGTACATCGGCATGTCTATTTCCGTACGCGCCAATGTTCGAACGGCGCAAGCGGCTCACAAAAGCCTCGGAAGTGCGCTGAAAGTCGCCTTCCAGGGCGGATCGGTAACGGGATTTTCGGTGGTGGGCCTCGCGCTCCTTGGCGTTAGCGCCTTTTATCTCATCTTTCAAAAAGTGAACGGAATTCCGATAACGCAGGTCCCGAACCTCCTCATTGGATTTGGATTTGGCGCCTCGCTCGTATCACTTTTTGCGAGAATCGGTGGCGGTATTTACACAAAGGCTGCTGACGTTGGCGCGGACATCGTGGGAAAAGTAGAGAAAGGAATTCCGGAGGATGATCCTCGAAATCCCGCCGTCATTGCCGATAACGTGGGCGATAACGTGGGCGATTGCGCAGGCATGGGTGCCGATCTTTTTGAAACCTATGGCGTCACGCTCATTTCGGGAATGATTCTTGCGGCTACCACGATTGGAACACAGCAAAGCATCGAATATCCCCTCGCACTGGGAATTATTGCCGTCATCGCTTCGATCTTCGGAAGCTTTTTTGTGCGGCTCGGAAAAAAGAAAAACATTATGGGGGCTCTCTACAAAGGCATGGTGGCTACGGGCATCCTCGCGGCGGTTGGATTTTATTTTGTGACGGATTATTTATTTAAAGATATTCGAATTTTCTTTGCTTCCCTCGTTGGCCTCGCAGTCACTCTCCTTATTACCCTCATCACCGAATACTTCACCTCCACCAAATATCGGCCAGTGCAACGCATTGCCGAGGCCAGTGAAACCGGGAGCGGAACGAATGTCATTATTGGGCTTGCGGTTGGATTACAGTCTACATGGCCGCCGGTCTTAACGATTGTCCTCGCAATTCTTGGATCGTATTTTTTGGGAGAAACTTCCACCTTGCATAATGGAATCTATGGCATTGCTGTTTCGGCGATTGCCATGCTTTCAACTACGGGAATGGTCATTGCGGTAGATTCCTACGGTCCTATTACAGACAACGCCGGTGGCATCGCGGAGATGGCCGGACTTTCCAAAGAAGTTCGCGAACACACGGATGCGTTGGATGCAGTGGGCAATACCACAAAAGCGGTTACGAAAGGCTATGCGATCGCTTCAGCCGCGCTTGCCGCCCTTGTGCTCTTCCAAGCGTATAGCGAAGAGGTATCAAAAAATGGAGCGAATCTTGTTTTTGATCTCACGAATCATTTTGTGCTCATCGGACTTATCCTCGGCGGACTCCTCCCCTTCCTCTTCTCGTCTGCCGCAATGGCCTCCGTGGGAAAAGCGGCACACAAGGTGGTACAAGAAGTCCGACGCCAGTTCAAAGAGATCAAAGGCATTATGAGCGGAAAAGAAGAACCGGATTATGGGAGGTGTGTGGATATCGTTACGAAGGCGGCGCTCCGCGAGATGATTTTTCCGGGGCTCCTCGCAGTGATTTCTCCAATCTTTGTGGGGTTTGTACTCGGACCAAAGGCACTCGGCGGACTCCTCGTTGGCGTCATCGTTTCTGGATTTCTGCTCGCGCTCCAAATGAGTACCGGCGGAGCGGCATGGGATAATGCGAAAAAATATATTGAACAAGGACATCTCGGCGGGAAAGGATCAGAAGCGCACAAAGCCGCTGTTGTTGGGGACACCGTGGGAGATCCTTTTAAAGACACCGCTGGCCCAGCGCTCAATGCACTCATAAAAGTCATCAATACAGTTGCGCTCATCATTGCGCCCGTGATAGCTTCATACTCCCTTTTATCTTAAGCTCGGCTTCGCTCGGAACTGGCAAAGCCAGATTCCTCGCTTGCCTCGCGGCCCGCCCGTGGCGGGCCCAATCCGGAGCTCGTGGCGCTCGCGGCCAAAGAAGGAATTCTACACAAGACACCATGCAAGACACGCCAGAAATACCATTTTCCCTTTCCGCAAAACTCATCCGATTCGAGGAGCGGTTTGCGGTACTCGGTCACGAAATGCTTGGGGAATTTAAGTGGCCCTTAAAAAATCTGCCAGATGAACTAAAGATTGGAGACACGGTAATACTTAAAGTGAGTACGCAAAAATTGGAGGCGGACGAAAAATACGCTCGAATGAGAAAACTGCTCGAGGAATTGATAAACTGATAAAGGCACGTGGCAATTTGCCTCAGTTCGCTGGAGTCGGCCCCTTCGGTTCCTCCTCCTGGAACGCTTCCTTCGGCAAACAGCCACGTGCCTTTATGAAAGGGAGGTTTAGGGCTCCTACTTTTTCCCTTCTTTCCCCGCTGGAGACGGCGTAGCTGGTGTTCCCGGGGCCCCTGGGACTCCCGGCGCTGTCGCTCCGGCCGCTGCTGCCGTACCCTCTGCAGGCGCTACCTCTGCCGGCTTCGCTTCTTCTTCAACCTTCTGGTGGGTCGCCGTAACAACGGTGTCTCCGGCATTATCTAAAATTTTAATACCTGGGGGAACGTTTAAATCCTTCACGTGAATGGATGTGTGAAAATCTACAATCGGTGAAACATCCACCTCAATGGAGTGAATGAGATCCTTTGGCAAACATTTGATCTTCACTTCGTGCTTTTGAACATCCAAAATGCCTCCCATGTTTTTGACGGCAGGACAGACACCGATACAAACAATCTTCACCGTGGTGGTTACTTCCTTCTGCATATCCACGTGGATAAAATCCACATGGGCAATTCGATCAGAAATCGGATCATACTGAATCTCGTGGACAAGAACAGGGAGTTTCTTACTATCCACCGCAAGCTCAATAATGGTATTTTCACCGGCCTTCTCGAATACCTTTCGAAACTTTTGATAATCGAGCACCAAGGTTAAGCTCTTCTGGCCGCGACCATAATAGACTGCAGGGATCTGACCGGAAGTCCGAATGGCCTTCGCTTTTTTTGAAGTTTCGCGGTGAACAACATCGAGTACAAATGAATCCATAGCGAGGGAATTTTACTAGGATTTTAGCCCAAGCGCAAGGGGCATCGCCACTCCTGCCGCTCACCAAAAAGCCCCTATCGAGAACTCGATAGGGGCCTCATATAAATCTTCGCCTCGCGTTGTCTACTCTTCAGGAGTCACTACAGGTTTTCTCACCGAACCGATATAGTTACTGCAATTTACGGCCGCCACAAGATCCATACCAACACTCATCGCTTGATCAGGACAGAAATTCACATCGCTTGGGCCGCTGCAACCGCCCATTATGCCCATCGCTTTTACTACCTTGATTTCCTCGAGGTAAGAATGAGCTACGGAATCGGCCGGCGCGGCAACATCAGCCGTAGATGGTCGGACCAACTTGGCTGCATCAAGAAGATGGACAAGCAACCCGGCCATTTGAGCTCGCGTTACAGTATCCGTCAACGATTTAACCGGCAGATCAGAACATTCTTTCACCCCGAATTCCTGACACACCGCAACGAACGGACGTGCCCAACCAACGCTCGAAAGACCCGGCACATCCTTGGCAAGAGCAATGGAACTCTTTGCTTCATCACTCAAAGCCAGATACTCGCCTAATTTCTTTCCAAGTTTTTCCGGATCCGCCATGGCTGCCAAACGAACCGCGCGAACAATGGCCTGCGCATACATTTCGCTATTCCCTACGCCGACGTTTTCATTCGAGGCTGCTGCAAGATTACTATTCACCGCAATGAGGGCAAAACTTCCTGCCCAGTGGCTGAGCGGCGTGTCTTTAAATGCAATCACACCTTCTTGACGAGCCGCTTCAAGTTCAGCTTCAGAGCCTCCAAGAGCCACAAACTGCCTCTTCAAACCTTCACAGGCGCTGACGACTTCTTCCGCCGTCAGAGCACCAGAAGTAATTTTTGCATACAAACCATCAAGGGCTTGTATAACAGCATCTGAACCGGAAGCACTCATCCCGCGGAAGGTCACATCGAGCGCCTCACCAATATTTCTCTTACAAGCCGCGGCCCCTTCTGGCAAAGCTTCAATAATGGAATATACGAGTGCCATGGCTTTCTCGTTGACTTCAGTAAGTTTGCGTCCAAGTTGCATCGTTGCATTATTTTCCTGAAGGCGAGCGAAATGTTCACTCGCGAGATCAAGCGTCTTCAAGGTTTCCCTTGCCTTCCCTAATCCACGTTCGAGCTGGACCTTAGCGAAGAGCAATTCTTGATATTTTGACTCCATGACCGCTAACTGATCTTTCAGGGTATCGATTTCTTTTTCAAGCGCATCAATATCTTTCGCATCGTCTTCCGTTACCACCCCGCGTTCTTTCAACTGATCGATGGCATTCTTCTTCATATCCCCGAAACCGATCCTCGAACCCCTCCCGTGCATGAATGGCATAACCGTCTTCATCAAGGCCCGGAAAACCTTTGCCGCTTCTTCGTTTTCTCCTGCATCGCAATGCATGATTCCTTCTTGAACCAATTCATCGACGATGGCTCGAACTTCATTTGGAAGTTTCTTTCCATTTTTGGCGAGTTCCACTGGAGCGAGCTTAAATCCTTCACAGGCAAATTGGCTTGTTCTCTCACCCTGGGCTTCACATCCCTTCTGAGTCAAAGCTTTCCTCAAATCACGGAGCACTCCCATGCCAAGGTAGCGCATCACCGGAGGCATACACTCTGCCTTTGGCATAAATTCCTCATTATCCCCAAAATCACCACAGTACGAACCGCCCATCTCCTCTTTATCAAAATCCCCCTCGTCTTCAAATCCTTCATCAAAATCTTCATCGAACTCATCATCTCCAACATTGAGTACCGCATTTTTCCCGTAGGATCTTGGATCACCTATACCGCCCATCGGGACTGGATCGCCAATTCGCCCGCCTCCAAAATCTTCATCAAAACACGCATCCTGATCCGGCTCCCATAGAGCAAAAATATCAACTCCTGCTGGCAAATAGGCCAAAGGATTACTGGTGAATCCCGCCAATTCTTTATATTCATCCGTATCGGAAAGATACTTGAAATCCTCGAGCATGCGCTGCGCATCTCGGGTCAAAAATCCGAGGTCTCGACAGCTGTTCAGTCCCTGTAAAATTCCCGGCTTTGAAGTTTGAGTCGCATCATCCCAGCTCCCGTTGAGTTTCTCTAGTGCCGCTCGGGCGCGCTGGAATCGTGCATGTCCTTCTTTTACTTCATCGATAGTCGAGCTCGCGTTCAAATCTCGAATAAAATCAAAATCCGGCTTCACTTGATCGACGATTTGCTGTACCGATCCGCTCAACGGACAACTGATTCCGGATGCAAGCGATATCTCTCTAATTTGTCTCTCCGCCTCAATCACGTCACACTCAACAGGCCGAACAAATGAAGGCCTGGCCTGGCCTAACGATGGGAAAGGACCGGGATTTATTCCGGGACCACCCGACTGATTACATTCAACCGGATTATTTTTATCTTTTACGACGGCTTCGAATTTCAAAGTCCGAATCTCATCCGAAAGATCTCCTTCGATCTTTACATCTTTCAGGTAGTCTTTTACATCTTTTACGACGTCTTTGGTACGCTCTTCAAAATCTCCATGACCTTGAAACTGATCTTTCATCTGCTCATACCAATCCTCACAAGAATTCATGACTTTTTTGACTTGCTGTTTGGTCACCGGATCCCACGTGGAGAATTCTTTCGGGTAACGCTGCATAATATTCTGGTCGCGCGGGTCCTTACACAGGAGCATGTCTGACGAAATAGGCTGAGGTTGAGTATCTCGATAGCCATATGCCGGTCTACAATGATCTCTTTCAGGCGTCTGGCCGGTGGTACATTCTGGCGTAGCAGCACCGCATTCAGCCGATGTTGCTTCCCGATTCAAGGCTGAACAGAAAAATCTTTCCGTGGAAGAGGTTTTGCAAGGAGACGTCGAGGAAGTAGTTTGGCCGGCCTGACACACTGGTGTCGCGGCTTCACATTCCTCTGGCGTCACTTGTCGATTTTGCAAAGAAGGACACGTAACGAGGTTGGCAGCAGGCCGCGTAGTGGTATTGCTTGAGGCATTTCTCACGCCTTGGCACTCCGAAGTATTGTAATCAGCATGGGCCGTGTTGGTACAGTCACTCCTTGGCTGACACGTTTGGTTTGCCTTCATATACTGCACAGTCCAATCACATTGCGTAGTGGTTGCGGGTGAAGGACTCGGTGTCGGAGATGGAGTTGGACTGGGTGAAGGCATAATGCAAGTTGAACCGTTCCAGCTTCCACCGGCCGATGCACATTGGGAAGCCATGTCCGCACTAGAGGGAGACGGTGTTGGCGACGGACTCGGTGGAGGTGGCGTACTTGGCATAATGCAAGTTGAACCGTCCCAGGTTCCACCGGCCGACGTACATGCACTTTGCATTTCCGCAGAACTCATCTGTGCGTTCGAAAGTCCGAAGGTAAGCGCGATGATGAGTGCAGCCACTGCAAGCATGCCTCCCGCGCCGAGGTACAGATGATGAGACTGAAGTTTTGGTTTGTGTTTTCCCATAAAATTGAAGAAATTAACGAAATATAAAATATAGTACGATTATATAATTCTAATATAAAATCTACCTAAAGTCCAGTTGGAAATTTCCCCTGTCCCCTGTACCCTGTAGTTCGTCTATGGGCTTCTTTAGTAAAGCGAGGGATATGTACTCCCTCCAAAAACAAGCAAAAACCGCCAAAAAAGAACTCAAAAACATCCATATTGAAGCGGATGTCGAAGGGATCACTGTGACGGCGACGGGCGAACAGGAGTTTATCAAACTCCATATTTCAGAGCCGGCTTGGAATGATTTGAAAAATCAAGAGTACGGGAAAAAGCGGCTCGAAGAAAATCTCCTCAAGGCCCTCAATAAGGCTTCCAAGAAAGCGCAGGAAATTGCGAGCAGTAAAATGAAGGGGGTGTGGGATCAACTAGGAGTCACAACAAAATGAAAGGATTCATACAGCTCACGATCGGGGCTATTCTTGTCGGCACCTTTGGCTATTGGCAATTTTTTTCTGCGGTGGATTTTTCGAACAGCGCTCCAATACTCTTCCAAATTGAAGCGGGACAAGGACTCAGAGAAATTGCTCAAAATCTTGAATCCCAAGAAATCATCCGCTCCGATAAAATATTTATGATCTATACCAAACTCCGTGGCCTTGAAACTGCCCTCCGCCAAGGACGATATCAACTCGAAACAAACGTAAATGCGAAAGCCATTCTTGAAATTCTGACGAATCCAGAGCGCGGGGTTGTGAACATCACGATTCCTGAAGGATTTTCTGTGAGAAATATCGATGAACGGCTCGTTCAAATGGGGGTCATACTGAAGGGAGAATTTTCCTCAAGAGCGCTTTCGCTTGAGGGGCTGCTCTTCCCGGATACCTATTCAATCTTCAGCCGAAATTTCGATCCCGGAGATCTCATCAAAAAAATGCAAGATAACTTTCTCAAAAAACTCACTCCGGACCTCTTACGAGAAATAGAAAAACGAAAACGCACGCTCCCGCAGATTATTATTATGGCGAGCATCCTGGAAAAAGAAGTGCGCACAGAAAAAGATTATCCCATCGTGGCCGGGATACTTTGGAAACGGTTCGATCACGACTGGCCTCTTCAGGCTGATGCTACCCTCCTCTATGGAAAATCAACCACGGTTATCGGCCAAAAAGAACTCACTGAAGATTCCCCCTACAACACCCGTAAATTCAAAGGGCTCCCGCCAACGCCCATAAACAACCCGGGGATAATGACTATCCGGGCCGCTATCTTCAGCGAAGAATCACCCTATTGGTTTTATCTCACGGACTCAGAGGGAAACGTGCACTACGCAAAAACCAACGAAGAACAGAATGAGAATCGAAAGAAGTATTTATAATACCGATTCTCCGGCCGGTGCAGGCGGAGGGGGTGGCGGGGGTGGCAGAGATGGAGCGGGCTGCTCCGGCTTGGCCTGCTTCGTAATGGTAAACTTTGTCACTGGAGTCTTGTTCCCGTCATAATCAACCCCATACACCGAGTATGTGTTCTCACCCTCCTTCAAATTCTTATAGGCGGTTTTTGCATAGTATAGCCAAAACCCGCTATCAGAAATATAACGCGTGAGGACAAAATCATCCACAAAAATCTTCACAATCCCCTTCCCAACCTTCCCCTCAATCTTCACGATGTCTTCGGTGGTCGAAAAACTTCCGCTTGTGACCGCCGTATCATTAAATTCCACAACCGTAAGCGCCGAAAGATCGGCCGGTTCTTTCGGCTTATCGTAGACAATAACCACCTCTGTTGGCTCACTCCTGGTTCCATCCTTCGCAATAGCTCTAATCATAAATCGATTTTCTCCGCCACTTAAATTTCCATACTGGCTCGATGCCCGATACGACCAATTTGTGTCACCGGCTTTATACTTTGCGAGCACATAAGGCTCCTCCTTGCCCCCAAGAAAAGTAGTCACTTGCATTTTTTCCGTTTGCTTTCCAGTGGTGCCTGAAATCACGACCTCACCATTTTTTACGGTTCGATCCGTTTCTTTTGGCAAAAGCACTACGGGAGCCAAAAGTTCTTCGTTCACCTGCATCACTTCTTCTTGCGGCGGCACTGGAGGAACTGGCTGCTGCTTTTGTTGCTCCACTGCATCGGCGACGCTCACTCCCGCCTTCGCACTCAAATCTTCTGCCTTATTCCAAGAATACCAATCGCCATTTCGAAACTCATCGGAAAACAGCGTAAGCAGCTCCACCGGCCGGTTATTTTGGTAATCCAAGAGTTCTTCAGAACCCATGTTCACCTCTTGTCCCAAGGCCACCTCCACCGATTCAACCTGGCGTTTGCGCGCGGAGTCAGATTCCTGAACCAACACCTTAACTAAGACTTTTCCATTTAAAACCCGCACGGCCTGGCGAGCGCTACTCGCTACATCAAAAATAGTCCCCACGGACTCAATCTCAAGATTCGGTGTCACTACCCTGAAAGACGCCCTTACGACATCCTTTTCACTCCGTTTCACCCACACTTCTCCTTTGGAAAGATTGAGCGCCAGCTGATCCTCTCCGTCGCGGCTCTTGAGTTCGGCGAGCTCCACTTCGGTTTCGGAACTTAATCGAACCACGCTGTTATTCAAAAGCGAGAGAACGGCTCGTGAACCTGGAGCCGTTCGGAGTACATCTCCTTCATGCAAAATACTTCCGTCTGGCGCAGGCGCCCACTGATCCACTGGCCAAATTTTCATCTCAGCGCGTCCGGCAGCGATGTGAACCGCCGCTTTATTTTCCAAGGCCTTTACCCGTTTTTCCTGGAAATAATCGACTATTTGAAACACCAGCACCACGATGAGCCCCAAAATGATGAGCGAAAGGAACGGCAAAAAATAGCTCGTCCGTCCGCGGGGTCGCTGATGATAAGGCTGCTGATACATGACGCGCCCAGTATACTACAGGCCCATTTCTTTCTTCAATGCATGAATATCCTGCAAGAGCTTCGAATCCTTCCCCAGGCGGCCTTTCACCTTATTATAGGAATGAAGCACGGTTGTGTGGTTCCGGCCAGAGAAACAATCACCGATAGTATCGAAAGAATGGCCGAGCACCTCATAAATAAGGTACATACATACCTGTCGTGGAATCATAATTTCGCGCTTGCGAATGGTGCCGCGAAGTTCGCTCGACGGGATACGGTAGTAATCGGCCACCAAGTTGATCACGTCATCGGCATTGCGCACAGAAAGCTTGGCATCGATCTGCTCCTTCGTCACCCCGACGAGATCGCCGTTGCGGTCGAGCCTGCGAAGAATCGTACCCACCGACTTTACCGTCGGGGTGAGATTCTCGAGCCTCATTTGGGCGATGGCTTGAAGCAAAACCCCCTCCAGTTCCCGAATACTGTGATGCACATTGTAGGCGATGAAATCGAGCACCTCGGGCGGCATCAAAACCTGCTGCTCGGTGCATTTGTTTTGGAGGATCGCAAGACGTGTTTCATAATCCGGAAAATGAACCTCAGCCACCATGCCCATTTCAAAACGGCTCTGCAAACGCTTTTCGATGCCGGAAAGCTCTTTGGGCGGACGATCCGAACTTAAAATAATTTGCTTATTTGCGTTGTAGAGTTCGTTGAAGAGGTGGAAAAATTCTTCCTGGGTTCGATCCTTGTCAGCCAAAAGCTGAATATCATCAACAATGAGCGCATCGACATTCCGATATCGCGCCTTAAAATCTTGAGAGTTGTACTTTTTAATGGCATCCACCACTTCATTCAAAAAACGCTCAGCCGTAAAATACACGACAATTTTTTCCGGGAAATTTTTGAGGATTTCGCGGCCCGTCGCCTGGAGTAGATGGGTCTTCCCGAGTCCTACGCCGCCATACATAAAGAGCGGATTCCATTGGGATCCTGGATTCGTGGCCACCGCCTCGCATGCCGCATGCACAAGCCGATTATGCTTTCCCACGATAAAATTTGACAAGGTGTACTTAGGATTGAGCATGTAGCTCACGGTATCCGTGGCACCGCCAGTGGAAACCCTTACTTCCTGACGTTTCGGGAGCTTCCTGACTTTTTTGGATTCAGGAACAATCGAAGAAAGGAGCACCTTCCGAACATCGTCCGAATTCGCGAGTCCGCTCTCCACAACCACGGAAATATCCGCAATGCTCGTATCAAGAACTTTTGCAATTTCCAGCAAACGATCACGATAATGCTGGGCAATCCAGCTGTACGCAAACTGATTCGGGACACCGACGATGAGCATCCCTTTATCAATACGCAAAATGGCCGTATCCGCAAACCAAGTAATGAATTGATCGTGGCGGATCGTGGGGTAGAGACGGAGCAGGACCTGTCTCCAAAGTTCTTTCGTGTCAGTCGTAACCATAAATAATGTCATCCTGTGAGTTTGTCGAAGGATGGGCTTTTTATTCTAATGAGCCAAGGAGCTGTCCGCAAGCTAAAACAATTTTGTGATATCGCTATACGTGATCAGGACGATGAGCAGTAACAGCAACACAAATCCAATACTATGCACTGCGGACTCGATACGGGCATTCACGCGCTTCTTAAATAAGACCTCAATGACGATAAAGAGAAATCGGCCACCATCGAGTGCCGGAATAGGCAAGATATTCATGACGGCGAGCGAAAGTGAGAGGAGTGCCGTGAAACGAAGGAGCGCAAAAAATCCTTCTTGAACAAACGTATGCGTGTAGTAAGCAATTTGCACAGGTCCGCCTACTTCAGCCGGAACGGCAAAGTGGGATACGATGGATTTTAGAGTGCGACCGAAGGCGGCAACCGTGAGGCCGGTGAGACGGACACTCTCGGAAATGGCTTGCTTAAAAGCTTTCCATGGATGGTAGCGGACTTTTTTTATTTCGGTAATCGATGTAAGAACGCTTCCGCGGTACACGGAAACTTCCGAATTTCGGAACGAGGCCACGGTGGAAAGGGCTACCCCGAGGACGTTTTCCTTTGAAGCTTGGGTCGTAATTTCAATTTCTGTGCCACGCCGGAAAATGCGGTATTTTATGGCTATTCCGGGGTTTTTTCTGAGCGTTTCCTGAACCTGCTCGGGGCGGGAAACCACAACAGAGTTCATAGAAATAATGATATCTCCTTTCTCGAAATGGGCCGCCTTTGCAGCGGAATTCTCAAAAACGTCGGCAATAACCACGCGTTTCGCATCCGGTAAGGTCAGGGGAATTTCTAAAATATCAGCACCCCTCAGAACGCTCAAACGAACGGTCTGTTCCGCCGCCAAAAGCGACTCAAAATCTTCAGGAAAATATACCTGCCCACCGTTCATTTGCAGGATGACGTCGCCTGGTTTGAGTCCGGCCCTTGAACTCGCGCTATCAGGTTTTATCTCCAAAACAAAGAGGCGCGGAAATTCCGTAAACGGCTTCAAATCAATACCAAACGAAGCACCCTTGTCTGCCAAAGGAAGGTGTATCTTCTTGATTTCCCCTTTTGGCGAACGCACCGTGAGATCAAGGTCCTTCTGGGCCTGGCCTTTTTGAAACACCTGGAGCTGTTTCGCTTCAAGAATCGGCTTATCATCGAGCGCTAAAATCTTATCCCCCGCCGCAAGACCAACAGACGAAGCCGGCTCACTCACTTTTCCAACAAAAACTCCCGGGGCGCTCGTCACGTTTCCCGCTGCAAGATGCGCAAAGAGATCTTGCTCGGTAACGAGGAGCGGCTCAATCCCAAAACTGAACCCGATCGTGAGTAAAGCAATCGCCAAAACAAAATTCATAAAAACACCGGCCACCACCACCTTCGTGCGAACCCACGGGGTTTGATGTGCGAAACTCCGTTTATTTTTGAGCACTTCTGGACTCGCTGCATCTTCGCCAAAAAGTCTCACGAAACCGCCGAAAGGAATCGCATTCACAGAATAAAACGTTTCTCCGTATTTCTTTCCAAAAAGTCGCGGCGGAAACCCGATACCAAATTCCAGCACCTTAATTCCTGCCCTTCTCGCTGCGATAAAATGCCCATACTCATGAATGAGCACCAATAAAGAAAAGATGACGACAACGGCGATGATGGTGAGAAAAATATCCATGGGAGGCCCTCATTAAATCGTCATAATATCCTGCTCTTTTTTCTTCGCGAGTTCCTCAACTTCTTTATTTGCAAAATCAACTTTTTCTTGGAGGTGTTTCTCGGAAAGACGGCGTTCATCTTCCGTAATCTCTTTTCCTTCTTCCATAGTCTTAAAAGCACCATGCGCTGCTCCGCGCGCCGTTCGAATCGAAATTTTCGCATTCTCCGACATTTGGTGTATCACCTTCACGAGCTCCTTACGCCGCTCCTCGGTGAGCGGAGGCATGGGCAGACGAATGATCTTACCGTCGTTGACGGGATTCAGCCCAAGATTGGCGGCCTGAATGGCTTTTTCAATCGCGCCTAAAATGCTTCGATCCCAAGGCTGAATTTGGAGCGACTTAGGATCCGGAACACTAATGGAAGCGAGCCCCTTGAGCGGTTGCATGCTCCCGTAAGCCTCAACCTTCAGATCTTCCACAAGAGCCGGCGTAGCCCTGCCAATTTGGAGACGGGCAAATTCATTTTTGAGATGCGTCAACGCTTTTTGGAATTCCTGATTGGCGGCATCGATGTGTTGCAGAGTATTCATGAGAGCGGAAAGTTAAGAGTGAATTAACGTGCCAATTTTTTCTCCAAGGACGGCCTTTTTGATATTTCCGTGAGTCTTGAGATTAAAAACCACAACGGGAACGCAGCTTTCTTTACACAGGGACACGGCTGCCTGATCCATAAACTCCAGATCCAACTCGAGTACTTCGTGGTACGTGAGTTCGCTGAACTTTTTCGCATTTTTAAATTTATCCGGATCTTTATTATACACACCTTCCACGTTGGTTGCTTTGAGGAGGACCTCGCAGTTCGTCTCAAGCGCGCGCAGGGCTGCTGCAGAATCAGTAGTGAAAAATGGACTGCCGGTTCCGCCGGCGCAAATGACGATCCTCCCCTTTTCCAAATGCCGAATCACTTTGCGGCGAAGGTACGGCTCGGCGATTTGCGGAATATCAATGGCGCTTGCCACTCGACACTCAACTCCGAGCCTTTCAAACATGCTCTGTATGGCCACAGCGTTCATAATGGTCGCGAGCATGCCGATGTTATCAGAAGTAACACGCTCAATCCCGGTTTCTTTAAAATCGCGGTAGCGCCAAATATTTCCGCCGCCGATCACGATGACCATTTGCACCCCGAGTTTTTTCACCTCCACAATCTCCCGACACAATCCTTCTAAAATTTTATGATCGATGCCGCTCGCCCTTTTGCCTAAGAGTACTTCCCCGGAGAGTTTCAGCATGACGCGTTTGTATTTTGCTTTCATAATTGAGTTCTAAAACCGAATTACCAGATAGGTGAGCACCACGCCGATAATAATGCCGATGATAAAGATGATTGGGAGCTTTTTGCCAGACTGTGGCTCCTGCTCTTCGTGAGCATTTGCCAAATCGGTGAGGAGATTCGTGCTCAGAATAATGTCTTCCTCCGCGTGGCGTTTCATAACGTCCTCAAAATCGTGCGTTGCCACGAGCTGAACAAATTTTTCAAATTTTACCTTCACCTTCTCGCTCGGCTCTGAGGCTCTCGCTTCTGCTACGCTCACCTGCGTGACCTCAAAATCGGATTTTTTGCTGTGTGGTGCGCTGCCGAAATCGGGAATTTTAATATCGTGCATATCTTATTATAACTATATCACAAAAAAAAGCGGCTCCCGAAATGGAACCGCTTTTTCTATCTTCTTAGTAACCCATACCACCCATGCCGCCCATGCCGCCTTCTTGGGCTGCGGGTCCTGATTTCTCTTTTTCTGGTAAGTCCGTTACCGCTGCCTTCGTAGTCAGGAAGAGCGCCGCAACCGAAGCGGCACTTTCCAAAGCAGTTCGGGTCACTTTCTTTGGGTCGATGATTCCGGCTTTTACCATATCCACCATCAAGTTTTTCGCCGCATCAAAACCAAAACCCGGTTTCGCGTTTCGAATTTCATTCACAATCACTCCCGGCTCGCGACCGGCGTTTTCCGCAATCTGCCATGCTGGCATCTCCAGGGATTTTTTCACAATGAGCACTCCGGTCATCTCATCGCCCTCGGCTTTTAATGCCTCCAAAACTCTCGCAGCCTGCAGCAACGCCACGCCGCCGCCCGGCACAATTCCCTCTTCCACCGCGGCCTTGGTGGCCTGTACGGCATCTTCGATACGGTGTTTCTTTTCCTTCAGTTCAACTTCCGTCGCGGCGCCTACTTTAATAATAGCGACTCCTCCGGAAAGTTTTGCTCTCCGCTCCACCAATTTCTCGCGATCAAATTCGGAAGTGGTGTTCTCCAAAAACGCTTCGATCTCGCTGAGCCGCGCATCAATGTCCTTTTTCTTTCCTTTCCCTTGAATAACCGTGCAGTTGTCCTTGTTTGCCACAACCTTGCGGGCCTCGCCAAGATCTTCAAGGGTCGCATTTTCCAGTTTGAGGCCGAGCTCGTCGGTGATCACGCGTCCGCCCGTCAAAGCGGCAATATCCTTGAGCATTTCTTTTCGGCGATCGCCAAAAGCCGGAGCCTTTACGCACAAAACATGGAATGTGCCGCGGAGTTTATTCAAAACAAACGTCGCGAGGGCCTCTCCCTCAACGTCTTCAGCAATAATCACGAGCTCTTTCTTGCCGCTCTGCGCGAGTTTCTCTAATAGCGGGAGCACGTCCTGCACTGAAGAAATCTTTTTGTCGGTGATGAGGATTTTCGGATCAGCCCAAACGGCTTCCATACGGGCTGGATCGGTAACCATGTAGGGAGAGATGTACCCGTTATCAAACTGCATTCCTTCCACATGCTCAATATCCATGCCGAGCGTTTGCGATTCCTCAACAGTGATGACGCCGTTCGGACCAACCCGTTCCATCGCATCGGCAATGAGATTTCCGACTTTCTCATCCTGCGCGGAAATCGTGGCAACCTGCGCGCGCTCTTCGCGGGACGTAATATTCTTCTTGATACGATCGAGTTCAACCACGATGGCGGAAACGGCTTTTTCAATGCCGAGACGCATCACCATCGGATTGGCTCCAGCCGCGACATTGCGCAGCCCCTCCGCAATCATGGCATAAGCCAAAACCGTGGCTGTGGTAGTACCGTCGCCGGCAACATCATTAGTCTTGGTGGCAGCCTCTTTTACAAGTTGGGCACCCATGTTTTCGAAAGGTTCTTCGAGCTCAATTTCTTTGGCGATGGTAACGCCGTCATTCGTGATAACCGGCGAGCCATATTTTTTATCGAGCACGACGTTTTGGCCCTTGGGACCCATAGTGACGCGGACCGCATCGGAAAGTTTTTTGACCCCGGCGAGAAGTTTTGCCCGGGCTTCATCGGAGAATGTGATTTGCTTTGCCATAAAAATTATAAAAGTTAGAGATTATAAATTTACGCCACGACCGCGAGAACGTCAGATTCTTGCAGGAAGAAGATTTCTTTGCCCTCGATCTTCACTTCGGTCGGGCCGTATTTTGTGTAAAGAACCGTGTCTCCGGCTTTCACGGTCATTGGAATGCGTTTTCCATCTTCGCCGACCTTTCCCGGACCAACCGCAACAACGCGTCCTTTTTGAGGTTTTTCTCGAGAAGCCGTATCCGGAAGCACTAAACCAAAGGAGGTTGCCGTTTCTTCCTCAACCGGTTCGACTAAAATACGATCGTCCATCGGACGGAGTTTCTTGAGGAAATCCTCAAACTTTTTATCGAGAGATGATTTTGGATCCGACATAGATAAATAAGGTTAATGATTAAATTAGCACTTAGATTAAGCGAGTGCTAGTATAGCCATCTCAAAAACAGCGTCAAGCTGAAGCCAAAAAAGATAGGTTGACAATATGGTGGATTATTGCGCAAACGCTTCTCCGCGGACTTCGCGCAAAACGCTCACCTTCACCTGACCCGGATATTTCAAATCAGTTTCGATCTTCTTCGCGATGGCATGGGAAAGCTTCATCATGGCAAGATCATCCACCTTCTCCGGATTCACGATCACTCGCACTTCATTTCCAGCCTGAACGGCAAACACGCGCGCTACTCCATCGAAACTGCGCACCACATTCTCCATCTCCTCCATGCGCTTAATAAAGGTATCGAGATTGTCCTTGTTCGCGCCGGGACGGGAACGGGAAATAATATTGGCGGCTTCCACGATTACGGCTTCTATGGTCTGCGGCACAGGTTCTCCATGATGCGCTTCCACCGCATGGATGATTTCATCCGGGAGTCCGAACTTCTTCAAAATATCGCGGCCGATAATGGCGTGATGGCCGGTGATTTCGTGATCCACCGCCTTGCCGATGTCGTGGAGGAGTCCAGCTTTTCGGCAGATGGCGCTATCCGCTCCGATTTCCTGCGCGAGCGCGCCGGCCAAAAAAGAAACTTCGATGGAATGCTTGAGCACGTTCTGACCGTAGCTCGTGCGGAACTTGAGCCTTCCCAGAAGCTTGAGCAAGTTGGCCGGCAGTCCCACGGTGCCGGTCTCATACGCAGCCTTTTCACCAAGCTCACGGATGAGTTCATTCGCCTCTCCCTTCACTTTTTCATACATCTCTTCAATGCGACCGGGATGGATGCGGCCATCTGCTACGAGCTTCTCGAGCGTGACCTTCGCAATATACCGCCTCATCAAATCGAATCCCGAAATCACAATAGAACCCGGCGTGTCATCCACAATGACATCCACGCCCGTGATTTGCTCAAACGTGTTGATGTTACGACCCTCCTTCCCGATGATGCGTCCCTTCAAATCGTCGCTCGGGAGAGGGACTGAAGTCGAGGTCGACTCCACGGCAACTTCAGCGGCATAGCGCTGAATGGCATCGGCGATAATCGCCTTCGCTTTTTCTTTTGAAATCTTTTTTTCTTCTGCCTCGAGCTTCTTCACGCGTTCGACGATTTCCGTCTTACACTCCTCCTCCACTTTTTGGAAAAGAATCTGCTTGGCTTCCTCGCGGGACAAACTCGCGATCCGCTCGAGCTGCTGTTTTTGCTGCTGATGGATTTCCGTTACTTCCTGTTTGAGCTGTTTGACTTGCGTGGCACGCTGCTCAAGTTCTTCGCGAAGTTTTTCGGTTGCTTCGATTTTCTTGTCGAGCTGCTCTTCTTTTTGCACCACCCGTTCGCTCAACTTTTCAAGCTGGCCGCGCTTCGCGCGTTCTTCCTGCTTAGCCTCCTCTTGAATTTTGAGGGCAGAATTTTTCGCCTCAAGAAAGATCTCCTTCGCCTTCGTTTCGGCGTCTTTCAGGCGGCGCTCGCTGCGATCAATAGCCTCGCGATTTTTGGTATCAACCTGATGTTTCCGATAGAGAAACCCGGCAAACGTACCGGCGAAAAGTCCAGCAACAACAAGGATAATATTCGTAATCATAAAGGTCGGAGTTATCCTTGAGGGTTCGCTGATTTTTTACCAGATTGGAAGCCGACCTATAAAAGGCTTAGGCGTGGTTGCGTCTCTTGCGAGATAATTTCCAATATGGTTTTCATCAAAGGGTTATTTTTATGAAAGCTTGATGACAAATCGAAAGCGATAAAACCTCAAGTAAATAAAATAGTTCGATGTAAGTTTACCGGATTTTTCGGGAATCGACAATGGAGGCCGCTTAAGGAGAAATAACCTGAAGATTTAATTTTTAAAAATTTGGTTGACTTTAGCGAAAATTATTTTGCTGTGTTGCTCCGGGGCTGCGAGGGGGAATGAAATTTTTTCTTCAATTTCGGTAAAGCGTTCTTGTTTGATAAAAGACAAAATTCGCCACGGCGAATTTTGTGGTGTCATAAAAAGTTTAGAGAAATTTCATGTCGCTGTGATATCGAAATCGCACCAACGTGTGGGGCGGGGCTTCGGAGCCAAGTTGGGATTGTCATCCGACTGAGTGAGTTCGAATCTCATCTGCTCCACCACTGTTGGTTAAAAAAGAGCTCCTTAATGTCTTAGGAGCTCCTGGGGCAGGACCCTGAGGGTCAAGCTCATCCACCAGACAACTTTCATCGTCGTTTACATTTTATCAAATTTCTCACTCCTATGCAAAAAAACCATCTTGCCATTATTGCACTTTTTCTCTGGATTTTTAATCCTCTTTCTCTGTTCGCTCAAGAAATTATGCTCACGCCATCGCTCCTTGTTACGGAGATAGCCGCCTTTGAATCCAGCGAAACCGAATGGATTGAAATATATAACAAAAGTGAAACGCCAATCGACCTCACCGACTGGAAGTTTTTTGAAGACGAAACGAATCACGGACTCACGGCTTTTCGCGGAGATAATTCGATTGATCCCGGCGAATTTGCCGTTATTGCGAATAAAGCTGATCTTTTAGAACAGAAATATCCTGAATATACCGGCTCGATTTTTGATTCGAGCTGGAGTTCGCTCAAAGAAGAAGGCGAGGAAATCGGAATAAAAGATGCAGATGGAAATTTTCTGGAACGTTTCATTTACCCGCAAACGGGCTCGAGCACTTCGCTCGAACGGATCGATCTCAATCTCCCGCCGGCAGATATAAATAATTGGGCTCTTCACCCTCTCTCAAATTCAATGGGGAAAGCTCGGGAAGTTCCTGCAAGCGTGGTGGCTGCTGGGTCAACTACCGTTTTGATCGCTGAACCCGTCGCGCCCTCAGAACCTGTGGCCACCACTCCGGAACCTCCTTCCGCTCCTCCGATCGTGGCAGCACCGCCAATCGTGTCACCGCCCCCGAATCAACCTCCAACCGCTATCATTCAAATCCAAAGCGGTTCTCTCGTTGCCGAAGGCGAAACGACCATAAATTTTGATGGCCGCGCTTCGTTTGATCCGGAAACAGACCGCCTGAATTTTTTCTGGGATTTTGGCGATGGAACAACTTCGAATTCAGAAAATCCTGGATTTCATAAATATAGTCAGCCAGAAAACTATACCATCACCCTCACGGTGACGGATCCAATCGGCGCATCAGGAAACGCACATGAATATGTACAGGTTTTAAATAGGGCTACCATTTCCGCTCCGGCTCCGATGCGACCTCCTCTTCCTCCGCCGCCAGAGCCTCCGAAAGCGTTGCCGAGTCCTCCGCGACCTCTGTCCGCTCCTCCGACAATATCCTTCATTCCTTCGGCGGGATTGTTGCCCCAAGGCGTGCTGGAATTGCGGGGCTATTTTGTTTTCGAACAAAACTCTGGCAATCCCGCCTCCAAAGAAAAAACTCTACGCACAGCTCTTTCATCAAAATCAAAAAAATCACCAAAATCCGGCAAAAAGGCACTTTATAAAAATGGCGATCTTTCAAACGACATAAAAATAACGGAAATTTCCCCGAATCCTGCAGAAGCTCCGCAAGAATGGATCGAAATATCAAATACAGGCAATCAAACGGTAAACCTTGGCAACTGGATGCTGGCGGATACCAAAAAAATATTGTCGCCCTACCTCATTCCCGATTCCGTGAATCTGAAACCGGGGACATATGCAGTATTCCAAAAAGGCGCCACCCACTTAAGTCTCAATAACGGAAAGGACACGGTTTTTCTCGCGGATTTTGAAGGAAACGTGATGGACGAAGTTTCGTACGAAGGCGCTAAAAAAGCTCACTCCTATGCCATTATTCGTGAAGGCCGTGAAATGACATGGGAATGGACAAAGGAAGCGACGCCTGGCGCCTCGAATCCAATTTTTGAAAAAATCGAGGGACGGGTGGCAAGAGTCCTTGCCGGCAACTCGCCGCAGGATGAGAGTGAAATTGACCTTCAGCTCGCGAACGGTGAATCAAAAAAAATTCGCTTCACGGAAGAAACACTCGATCCGCTCACGGCCGAAGTGACCATGCAAACAGGAACAAACGTATCGCTCGCAGCTCAAAAAGAAAACGATGGCACGTATACGTTGAAAAATGTTGATGAAGTGCACGCCTCAACCCAGCCCGCGGAGCAAACATTGGCGGATGCTACAAAAAATTCGCTTATGATATGGGTGGCGTTTTTTGCTCTTGCGCTGAGTTTGGTCACGAACGGAATTCCCCTCATTGTCGCCCTGAAAAAGTGGCGAGCTTCACGTGCCTCGCCCCCTCCGGCAACAACTGACTTTCAAAAAGATGAAACTGTGAAACGGGAAATCGCAGAGATTGAACCGCCATGGTCTTCACCTTCACCAAAAATTCCTGAGGGCGCGGGGTGAATTTTATTCGGGCGAGGGTGATATGCGGCGCCCATTTATTTTCCTTCGGAAAACCGAGTTTCTCCATGCGGCGCTCGATGTCGGAAACCGCCTCGAAAAGCCCTGCTGGAACTTTGATCCCTACCCACACCACTCGCGGGGCGCGGCCTCCGAAAGTCCCGAGATTTTCCAGTCGAGCCTCAAAGGGTTGAAACGAAATTTGCCGCAGCTGCTCCTCCACTTTTTTACGGCGCGCCTCATCACACGAACCTAAAAATTTTAGCGTGAGATGAAAGTCATGCGTTAAACTCATTGCACTTTTAGGCAAAAGCGCCTGGAGTTTGAAGAGGTACTCCTTCACGCCACCTGGTAAATCAATCGCGATAAAAAGACGCATACGCTCCTGCTATTATTCTCCGCTCGATTGCTGTTCGCGCTGCCTCGCCTTATCCAAAAGCTCCTTTATTTTTTTGAGATCTTCCTCTTTCAGTTCCCGTTTTTCTTGACGCATGGCGATACCGGGAAATGGATTGGCCTGGCCTGCCTCATCCATAATTTTTTTCTCCACAAAAATCGGAACCCGCGCTTCAAGGGCAAGTGCAATAGCATCGCTCGGACGACAATCCACCACCACGGTCTTCTCCTGCGTTTGGAAATAAAGCGACGCAAAATAGGTGTGATTCTTAAGGCGATCCACCACCACTCGCGCAAGTTTTCCATCGAGAGACTCCGACACATGCAAGAGCAATTTATGCGTGAGAGGTCTTGGAGTACGGGTTTTATTGAGGGCCATAGTAATCGCCCGCGCTTCCGGATCCCCGATCCAAATGGGGAGCAAACGGTTATGCTGGCGGTCATGGAGCACCACGATCGGACTGCCGCTCCCCTGGTCTTCTACGAGCGCAACGATGTCCACGGCAATGAGCTGAGATTCTGGCATATGAAAGGCTGTCACAAGCGCTTGAATTATATACCCAAGCGGCCTACATTGGAATTGATGAAACTCTCTGTTTCCCTCATTTCCGGAGTGGTGTTTGCGGTCATCGCGGTACTCCATGTGCTTCGGCTTGTCTATGGTTGGCCAGCCCAAATCGGCGGATGGGATGTTCCCCTATGGGCGAGTTGGCTTGCCGTCGCGTTCTCCGCTCTCCTTTCCTACGGAAATTTTGTGCACTGCCACAAGTGTGCAAAATAAAGCTCGTCCCTTTTATAATGGTGGCGGGTATAACGGACCAACATACTTGGTCATCATTTTGGCGTAGAGAAAACTGCTCACGAGCATTCCGGCGAGGATGACCAACAGGGGCATGAATCCAATACCAAACCCTGATACGCTCATCATAAAATAGGCGAGCACCGAACCCACAAGCGAGGGATAGAACAAAAGCTTAAAAAAAGTATTGAGCCAACCCTTGAGGTACTGCCGATTCCACTGCTGAATTTGGGGATAGAATTTTGAAATTAAAAATCCAAAAACAGCGCCATAGATCGCGCCCCACAGGACATTCTGAATGAGCTTGCCGACCGGAAAATTATTCGTCACGCCCCCAAAAGTGCGGATGAGGTCTCCCGCAAGACCGCCGATAAAAAAGAAACTCAAATAACCAGCAACGGCTTTAATTGCGCCACCGACTCCGTTCCATATGGCGCTCCATTTTATGGTAGCCATGGTTCGGGGATCCAGATCCAGGGGAATCTTTGGCATGCTCGGACCGCTGGGAACCGGCGGTGGAGATGAAGGTGGTGGTGGGGGTGGCGGCGGTGGAGACGCCGCCGGAGAAGCTTGAAGAGGAGTTTCCATATAAAAAAAGTTATATTGCATCTATTATACTCCTGCAATGTTTCAAAAGCTGAAAAATCTTTTCTGGAAACCGGAGCGCTTCACGCAGGGAGCTGCGGTGCTCTCTATTACGACGTTTTTGAGCTATTTCATCGGACTCATTCGCGATCGATTTTTTGCGCGAACATTTGGACTCAGTCGAGAACTCGATCTCTACAACGCCTCGTTCATCATCCCGGACCTCCTCTTAAACATCCTCGTCTCTAGCGCGCTTTCCGCAGCCTTCATCCCGATTTTTACAAGTTTGTTTACCAAAGGCGAGAAAGAAAAATCGAACGAGCTGGCGAATACCGTCCTCCACTCCGCTGTTTTTGTTATTTTGATCGCCGGAATTTTGGCGGCCATTTTCATGCCATTTCTTGCGAGGTTTATTGCTCCGGGGTTTTCAGAAACAGAGCTTGTGCGCCTCATCCATTTGAGCCGACTCATGCTCGTTTCTCCCATTCTCATGGCGATCTCAAGCAGTTTTGGCGCCATGCTCATTTCCTATAAAACGTTTCTCCCGTATGGGCTCTCACCCATTTTCTATAATATCGGAATTATTGCGGGGGCCTTTACGAAACCGTGGCTGGGGGTATACGGGCTGGTGCTTGGAACCCTCTTCGGAGCGTTGCTCCATCTGATGCCGCGTCTTTTTGCCATTATGAAATCCCCTTTTGCATACCACTTCGCCCTCAACTTAAAAGATCAGCATTTTTTGAAAGTTATCAAGCTCATGATTCCGAAAATGATCGGGCATCCGATCGAACAACTCACCTTCCTCTCATTTACTCGCATCGCCACAACCTTTGTAGCCGGGAGTGTAACCGCCGTGAGCTTTGCGCGAAATTTTCAGAGCGTGCCGGTTTCTCTCTTTGGAATTGCTTTTTCCGTGGCCATATTTCCAACCCTTTGCGAGGCGGCGGGAAAGTCTGATCACGAAAACTTCCTCAAAAACTTCTGGAAAGCGCTGCGTGACATTCTCATCTTCACCATCCCGTCGGCAATTGGGTTGTATTTTTTGAGTACCCTGCCGATTCGTATTTTGCTCGGCGGAGGAAATTTTTCGGATGAAAATATTCTGCGCACCGGAAGCGTGCTTTCGGTATTTGCCCTCTCTATTCCAACCGAAAGCCTCGTCCATCTGTTCGCGCGCTCCTTTTATGCCTTCAAAAATACCATCATTCCGGTGCTGCTCAGCGTCGTCGGATTTATGGTGAGCGTTTCATTTGCATACACTCAATCAAAATCGCTCGGCATCACGGCCATCCCTTATGGATTTTTCCTCGGTAGCGCGATAGAAGTCATTCTACTCGCGCTCTTGCTACGCGTAAAAATTAAGACTTTACGACGATCATAGCTTTGCGGCCCTTTAAAATATCCGCTTCGTTCCAATCGTGAACGGCGTTCATGAGGAGACCTGGATCATACAAAAAATCTTTCCCATTTCGCGTCCCAGGATCATTCGTGATGATTTTCTTGCCGATGAATCCTTTTACAACAAGTGCATGATAGATGGGACCCGGCTGGCGGAAGTTTGGATTTGGAAGCAAACGGCCCGCAGCAGGAAGAATCACGGGGTGGCCCTGCGAAACCGCCTGTTTGATGTCATCGATCGTAAATTCGTAAATGACTTCGACCTCCTTGTGTCCAAAATATTCACGGAGGATGCGAGCAATTTCCTCAGCGGTCGTGTCTTTATAATAACCAAATGTTTTTTCTTCCCAACTGATGAGTTTTTTGAGCTCATCGTCCATGATTTGCGGATCGAGCGTTTCGCCGGAAAAATACCGATGCACCATAATCGACGCCGCTTCTTCGCACGTTTCCTGATACGGCAAAGCCCAATCACCGAACGGTGCCTGTGAGGCAAAAGGAATATTAAGATTGATGGAAGACTCGAAATTCGTGGTTGGAGTCGGAGCTGAAAACTCCGTCACGGCCAAGGGGGCCGGAAGTGCAGGTTTAAAAAATGATTCTACGGCTTGTTTGATGTCGATGCGAAAGAAAAAAAGCACACCGAGAGAAACAATTCCTGCCGCAACAAAAATCAACTTCTTCATGAGTGAAAAGCATACCAAATTCCTATTTATAGACAACCGTATCCGCCCCGGGTCAGGTTTTCACAGCTACCCTTTTTGAGTACGAATGGATAATATAGCAATCGAGCCTCTCTACTTGTACTGGGGAGTAGCCAAGCGGTAAGGCAGTGCCCTCTGGAGGCACCACCGAAGGTTCGAATCCTTCCTCCCCAACCAACAAAATCTTCGTGGAAACTATGCGATTTTAGAGAATCAAGAATTTGAGGAGGGATTCGAACGCGCAGGCAGGCGGGCACCCGTCAGGGTCGCCTGCCGAGCGGGGGCCGACGGCAAACGCGAAGCGTTTGACCGGTGGCCGAATCCTTCCTCCCCAACCAAATTATTCCACTATTCCTTCCTTCCCGAGCAGCCACAGCATAATGGCCTTTTGGATGTTCATTCGGTTTTCCGCCTGATCAAAAATGATGGAATGGGGATGGTCGATGGCATCGCGCGTAATCTCATATCCTGTGTGGCAGGGCATGCAATGCATGATCTTCGCGTGCGGAGCGTACTGCTGCAGCAGTGCGGCATTCAGTTGATATGGCATAAACACCTTTTTCCGGCGTTCATACTCCACGCGAAATTGGGGCAGGATTTTTCCCTTTTCAAAAAATTCCATATTCATCCAGGTATCCGTATGGATGAAATCGGCACCGGAAAGTCCGGCGGCAAGATTCGTGGTCGATGTAATTTTTCCAGATGCCGACGCTATCGCATCAAGCTCTTCATCGATGCTATCCGGATCAACCTCCGGCGAAACCAAGGCCATTTCTTTCCCGAGTTTCGCACACACGAGCTTGAGACTGTTTGACACATTATTTTCTATCCCGAGCCAGACGATTTTTTTTATATTTTCCAAACCGCGCGCATGCTCGATCATCGTCAGCATATCCGCGAGCGCTTGCGCCGGATGGTATTTTTCAGAGCAGGCATCCATAACGGGAATTCGGCCATAAGAAGCGGCCCGTTCGACATCAGCCGCCCGCAAAGCCCGAAACATCAACATGTCGCCGAAACGCATGATGGCCCGAATTTCATCAGCAAAATCAGCGGTTTCAAGCTGAGAAGTCCGCACGTCCAAAAAAATGGCATGTCCACCAAGTTCCGTCATTCCCGCCTCAAAAGAAAGTCTTGTGCGGGTTGAAGTTTTTTGAAAAAGCATAATGAGCGTTTTGTTTTGCAAATAATTCGTCAAAATTCCCTGGGATCTCTTCGCTTTTATATTTTGCGCGAGACTGATGATGCTCAGGACGTCGTCTTTGGTATATTCCTTTAAAGAAATAAGATGTCGCATAAATAACGAGGTGCTGTTTTTAGATTTTACTCGTTATTGCCGGGAAATAAAATTTATGATTCAATGAGCCACTATGAATAAATCGTTTGGACGCGTTGCCCTCGTCGTCCTCGATGGCGTTGGCTGCGGGGAAGCGCCGATACGAAAGCCGAATACCCAGATGATGTCGGTGCCAACAGTCTTGTCCACGCATCGCAAGTCAAACCGCTCGATGCCGAGGGCCTGCGCAATATGGGACTTGAGACCATTCCGGGGCTTGAGGATCTAAAACTCGTTCGCGAAACAGCGTGGCGAAATGTGCGCGGTGCGGTCGGTGCCATTGAACCAATTTTTGCGGGGAATGGAAGCCCGGAAGGCCATCTAGCCATGATGGGGCACCGTGTGAGAAATCCATACCGCCTTTTTAACAGAACCGGTTTTCCGCCGGAACTCATCGCACGGATTGAACACGAAGTGGAGCAAGTCGTCCGTCGCCCCGTCAAAGTCATTCGGTATCCCGGAACTGATGATATTAACGGAGAAACATTTTTCAACCATCCGGACATAGGAAACGTCCACTATCAAAGCCGCGATCGCTCTCAGCCTTTTTTCCTCCCAGTCTACGCCTCAAGCGACAGTCTCGTTCAGGTGGCGCTGCACCTCGACGTACTGCCACTGACCATGATGGAGGACGTAGCTCGCGCCATTCGAACTCGCGCCCTTACGGGGGAATTTGCAAATGTTGCCCGGGTTATTTTGCGCGTTTGGGAGGGCGAACCTGGAAAGTTCGAAAGGGTATCGAAATTCCGAAAAGATTTTGGGGTCGATCCGGATGGACTCACCCTTATAGATCATCTCGCCGAAAAAGGTGTTGAAGTTTTTGCCGTTGGGAAAGCTGCCGAAATGCTTAATGATCGGGGATTTGCGGAAGGACGGGTAAAAAAAGGCGACACGGATGACGAACGCATTATGGAAGTGGAACGACGAATGCGAGAAGAACCGGGTGACGGTCTTGTTTTTGCCAACTTGAAATATACGGATGAAAAATCGGGGCACAAAAGAAATCCGGCGCTCTATGTCGACCACGTTGAAGCGGCTTCTCGAGGGATTGCCGCTGTAACAAGAGCCATGGGACATCGCGATCTTTTGATCGTGACCTCAGACCACGGCACCGACCCTACGCATCCAGGGCATACGAATCACACCCGCGAACGTTCCCCTCTTGTTGTTTACAGTCCGCTGTTCACTGGGCCTATTGAACTCGGAGTCCGATCAAGTCATGCGGACGTGGCTGCCACGCTTGCCGAAATCTTTGGGGTTGAAGATCGAATGTCGGAGGGTACAAGTTTTCTCCGCGAATTAATTCAATGACGCCGAATGATGTCTGCAACGCGCTCGCAGTATTCCTCAATCTTCCCCTCCTCGCTCATCACCACAAAATCACACTGCTTTGAAAACCCCATCTCGCGCTCGAAACTCTTTTCGCGCTGCTCAAGTTCCTCGTCGGGAATTTTGCTTCGGCCGAGAATGCGGTGTTTTAGATTTTCCCATGACGGCGCCGTAATAAAAACCGCTACGACTTGGTCGTGCGGGAGGAGCTTGCGAATAGATTCAACGCCTTGCATATCAACCTCACGAATCACGGTTTTGCCGGCGGCCAGCGCATCGAGAATTGGTTTTTTGAGCGTTCCATAAAAGTGATCGTGATGCACGACCGCCCATTCCAGAAATTCACCGGCAGCGATTTTTTTCTGAAACTCATCCTTTGTCAAAAAATGATACACCTGCCCATCGCTTTCTCCTGGGCGCGGCGGACGCGTGGTGCAAGAGAGAGGAAAAATTGCATCAGGAAACTTTTCCCGGAGGAAACTTATGACCGTTCCCTTGCCGGAACCTGACGGACCGAGGATTAAAAACAGCTTTCCTTGTGGCATCAAAAGGCATTATATCAGAGCCGATTTTCTGGTATAATGAAGGGATATTTTATGGGAAGAGAAACCTTGCCACCACCACCGCCTGCTCCTCGCGATAATGAAACCACTGAACGCGAGCCGAGTGAAAAAACGCCTCTTGATCGGGCGATTGAATTGGCTTTGAACCGCGAATCGCTCCATGCCCTAGGCGAAGAAAATTTAAGAAAGGCTTTTGTGGAAAATTATGCAACGGCTGCCGATGGCTCTGTTTCTGGGAAATTGGCATTCCATGAAAATAGAAATCATGAAAAATGGATTGGGTTGAAACACATTATTCCCGCGGGATATGCCTCCGTGACCGTGACTGCTCCGACTGGTAATGTGACTGAAGGAACGCGCAAACCGGATGGTTCGTTTTATGATGCTGCGGGCAAATATGTGGCGGTGTGGGAAGGATACTCATTTCTGGCTCAAGCGAAAACGCCCGAACCGACACGGGCGCAAACCCGGCCGTTGGAACGTGCCCGCGAGAACACTTCTCCTCTTCCCGAAGTTCCAATTGCACAAACCGTATTCGTGGGCGATTCGCTGAGTGTTGGCATGCTTCACCCCGACGTGAAAGCGCTCTCCGGGTCGTATGGCTACGACCGTACCAAAAAAAATCCGCGTGGGGATATTGTTGAAATCGGCGCAGCATCAGGAGGAAAACAAACCAGTTTTATGCTCCGGCGCATGCAAAGTGAAATCGAAGACTGGAAACGCGCGGGCGTGAAACGGGTGGTGATTTTTGGTGGGGTGAATGACATAGGAAGCCGCCAGTCGGTGGCGCACATCGCAAAAAATCTAACAGCGATGTATCGATTGGCGCACGAGGCGGGAATAAATGTGGTGGCGTGCACGATTCCGGATTGGAATCCGCAAAGAATTATAAAAGATGCTGACGCGGCCGCGCCTATGAAATCAAGAACCGCAGAACTCAATCAATGGATTCTATCGCAGCAAGGAGCCGGGACCGATGGTCCGGATCTAGTCGTGGATTTATTTACGCAAACAGCGGACCGAACGCAGTTTCCAAGGTCGCCGGACCAGCTCCATTTTGCGTGGAAGGGATCAAGGAACATGGCAAAACTCATCACCGAACAAGGGAACATTCGAATGGGATAAATGCGGTTTCAGGCCTTGAGAAAAACAAAAATCCGTGATATACTTATTTAATTTCATGGCTCTTTAATAGACCTTTAAAAGTGGCGAACAGGACGAACTGATTTGTCGGGCCGCCCTGCTCCCTACTTTTCAACCGCGGATGGCCGACTACCATCCCAACCCTTGAAAAGATCCCTTTCCGGCTTAACGTCGGAGACGGGAAAAAAAATCAAAATAAACGAAAAAATTTCCATCGCGTCGCAAGACTCGGTGAAAACAAAAATACAAAGGACCATGGTGGGCAAGGTCCGAAAATATCCACCGAAGAACGGTAGGGAGAGTCTCCGCTTAACGCAACGGAGAAAGAAATAGGAGCCGTAGTCGACCCTGTTTCTCTGCCGCTCTTTCTCACATATTGTCCTCTGCTTCCCGATCCGGGATGGCAGATAGGACCTGAAAGAGTATTGCGTGGAGGCGGTGGTCTCACCTCTGCGATTTCTCCGCTTTAAAGCGGACCGCATGTGTACTCTAGATCACCGCCTCTTGAATATGGGGGAAAACTACGTTTTCCCCCACTTACGCTCGCCTCGCTCCGCTTCGGACTCGCGCCCCCTTTCCTGAGTCCGCTCCGGCTTGGGAACCCACGAGACCCAAGCCTCCGCTCGTTCAAAAAAGCGCGCCCGAAAGGCGCTCCTCACTATTGAATGATGCTACTTCAAAACTTCTTCCAAGCGTTGGCCCGTGGATGCAAGCAAAGGTCGAAGTGGACTATCGACCGGTAGTTCCCCGATCAAGGCAGTAACGCGGTCCTTCAGAGCTCGCGCCTCAGCGAGAAAAGCTCCCGACTGTGCACGCGCCGCTTTTGCCAAACCGGCATATTTTTCAACAAATGCGTTCGCGTCAGCCATAAAAGCACGTGCTGCTTTTTGGGTTCCTTCTTTCAATCCCACCAGCGCCGAGTCCGCTAAAGACTTAAGTTGCGTTAAACCAATGGCATCGGCAAATTCAATACGCGCCCTGGCAAATGCTCTTTTTTCTGCCTCGAGTCTCACGGTTCCACCCGGCAAAACTCCGCCTTCCATTTTACCAGCGGCTCTCACCGCTTTTCGTGCCGCCACATATTCTCCGGTCGCATCAACAATTTGAATCCCTCGCGTTTTTGCGTTTGATGCCAATCGTTCCAATCCATTGCTTAACATGCGCCACTGGGCGAGCGCCCACGCTTTTCCTTCGCCAGAAAGGCCGCTTGCCGTACTCCATAATCTCCCGAGCTCTTCTCTTCGCGCGGTTACCCACTCACCAACTTTTTCTTTTGATCCAGAAAATCCGTTTTCTAAACGCGCCCGAATTCCTTCGAATTCTCCACGTAGTTTACTCGCACCTTCACGAACGGCGGTCGCTAAATTTCCGGGGAGCTCTGCAATTCGTTTCAAACCGGCTGCTTGATACAACCCTTCACGCGCCTGTGCGGCACCAGCTTCAGCTCTCCTCAAACCAATTTCTCCAAATTTCAATACACCACCTTCTCGCCTCTCAGCCTCCGACAGTAATCGCTGCGCCGCACGGTCATTTCCGACAGCGTCTACAAGGGCCCGATAACGACCCGCGGCAGCTTCCCACGCTGCTTTGGCACCGGCGCCGGTGCTTCTCGCAAGCCTATTTAAATTTCCAATCATACTCGCAAATCCTTCTCTTACACGAACCGCGGAATCTCCCACAAGACTCCCTCCTTTCTGCAAAACTTCAATCACACGATTATATCCGCCGACAAAATCATCCACGGTCTGTTTCAAATCTTTCGCCAGCGCTTCTCTCGCAACACCTGGTAATGATGCGATTCGGCCGGTTCCAAATACTTCGTGGAGCGCCACTCTGGCTTCGGCAGCTCCGACTTCTGCTTTTTTCAAACCAATCTGTCCAAATTTCAATACACCACCTTCTCGCCTCTCAGCCTCCGACAATAATCGTTGAGCCGCACGGTCATTTCCAACTGCATCCACCACAGCACGATATCGAGCCATCGCGGCATTCCATGCTTCTTTTGCACCAGCGCCACCTCTCGATGCAAGCCTATTGAGAGTTTGAACCATACTTCGGAAACCTTCCAAAGCTTGGGCTCCTTTTTCTCCAGCAAAATCTCTTCCCTTCGCAAGCAAATCGGCAACTCGATTGTAAGCGCTCACAAAATCATCTGCGGTTTGTCGAGCATCAAGCGCAAGCTTTCCACGAACTTTCCCTGGCAATTCAACGATACGTTTCAATCCTAGATTTTCAACAAGAGCGGAACGCGCCTCGCCAGCTCCAGCTTCTGCCCTTCTCAAACCAATTTCTCCAAATTTTAGTACTCCGCCCTCACGCTCTGCCGCTTCATCGAGCAATCGCTGCGCGGCTCTATCATTTTTCACCGCATCCACTACGACCCGATATTGCGCCGCGGCTTTTTCCCATACTTCACGAACTCCAGCCCCGCCTTTTCGTGCCAGTTCATTTAAATTTCTTACCATGGCTCCGACACCGGCGCTGAAAACGCTGATGGCGCTAGCGGCCAACTTTTTCTTATTCGCTAAAGCATCTACCACCCGATTATAAGCGTTCACAAAATCATCCGCGGTTTGTCGTAGATCCGCCGCTAATTTTTCTCGAACGATCCCCGGCAGTTTATCAATTTTTCCAACAGGCCCAAGGGCTTCTCGAACACGTGCCCCAGCTTCCTGTGCTTCTCTTTGCGCTCCTGCGCGATATCGCTCCGGATAACGCGGCATGCCTCCAACGCGTTCCTGCGCAGCTTTTGCTGTTCGTCGCGCGCCCAGATATTCTCTTACTGATGCAATCAAACCCGGCTTTTTCTGGGCCGCAAGAGCTTGAAGCTCTTGTCCCGTTTTTCCTTCAAACAAATCTCTCGCAAAAGCATTCGCGGCTTTTTCCGCATCGGCAACAACCATGCCACCGCCCTGCAGAGATGCCTGGAGATTTTTTGCAAGTGCAGCCTGCGTTTGCGTACTTCGCAAATACAGCAAGTACGCACGGGTCATTTCTGGCATCTGTCCCGCAGCCATATTTCCGCCGGCAACGGCAAATGCTTCAGACACATTTTTTCCAATCGCTTCACTAAAACCCTTCATGCCACCCGGCACCACAAAGCAGGCAGCCAACACAAGATGTCCTGCACCGGGCACAACACTTTCTGCCGCAATCGATGCTCCGGTAAATTTCACCAAGGATGTTCCGAGAGAAAGCGTTCCGCGAGCAAGCGCTTTGGCTATATTCACGGTACGTCCTGCACTTTCTGCAGCCCTCAAAGCTTTCAGTTCCGCCGGACTCCATGTAATGGCTTTTTCAGCAACCCGCACGGCCAATCCAACGCCTCTGATGGCTTTCGCGGCTTCAACTCCTCTCGCTACCGCTGCGGCTCCTCTCACGGCCCACGCAGATTGTGCCGCTAATTTTCCAACGAGCGCTCCCCCTCCTGTTGCGAGGGTAAGAGCCACTTGATCCAAACTAGCCAATGACGAACTCACATTTCCTGCCTTTTCCCACGCAGCATCGGAGACACCGAGGAAGCTTCCTTCTTCAATGCGAAGCGATCGCTGCGCTAAGGCTTGATCGAGTTGCGCTGTGAGCGTTCCCTTTTCTATGGCGAGCAAGCGCTGTCCTTCCGGAGAAGCCAAAAAATCATTCAAGGCTCCGTAAGCTTCACGCTCTTTTCCTGCTTTTGCCAAACCGGCTTCCAAGAGTTTTTTAGGACCCATGTTCTGCAGCACTCGTAAAGAAATCGGCGGTTGCTGAGACATTGCCTCGTAGGCAATAAGGCCTCCTCTCCCCGCCTGATCGAGTTCTTGAGCTCGACCCTTCATCACCGCGGCCCGTGCCTCATCATAGGTCATGGTATTGTTATCACCGGTATAGAAACGATAAGCGTTGGGAACGGCATTTAAAACGCGGAGGCCCGCCCAAAAACCTCTGGTGTCTTCCTGAGCTTTATGGGCGGTGTCTTGAGCTTGGGCAGTGCGCGTTGCAAGCGTTGCGTTCGTTAAAAAAAGTTCACACTGCATCCTCATGGGCCGCAATTGGGCAAGGGCGGCTGACTGTGGATTCTTTTTTTCGTATAGGGCAATTCCGTCGGCCTCCGCTTTGATAGCGCCCAGCGCCTTTTCAATGGAACCTTGATCGTCGGCTTTCTGGAGTCTTCCGAAAGCTGCCTCAATTCCTTTTGCAAAAGTGGCGAGAGCCATTTGATCGAGAGGGGTCAAAGCCGGCGCTTCAGACCCGGCAGGCTCCCGCATATTCACGTCTAGTGCCGCATGATCGGGCGCGCCGCGGGCAGCAGCACCGATGGGCGCTGCCTGAGGACGAACCGCCGCTCTGCTTCTTTGCGGGGGAACCAATGGAACAAGTTCCGGTTCCGGAACCGCTGCTCCCGTGGCAACCTCCGCAGGCGTTGCTGGAGGCCGGGAAGTCGGCTGGCCGAGAGCCACACGTACTTGCCAAAAATCAAACTGTTCGTTCACTCTAATTTTTCGCAATTCTCCTTCTGCTCTTGCCCACTGGGTGGCATCTTGAACCTTCGAAGCATCATAGGACTCCGTCTTGCCCTGTGCACCGGACGGTCTTTGATTCAAAAAAAGAAAAACGGCTCTGCGATAATTCTCACTTCCATAACTTCCCATCCCCGGAAGATACGCCTGAATAATATGAGCGATGGTCGAAAACTTAACGGGACGATCTTTCCTCCAAGCTGCATATATTGTGGCAACACCAGTAATTTCCGCATACTGCTGGGGAAAACCATTGGTAACGTCCATGTGATTCTCGTATGCAAAATCATCCAGGGCCACGAGGGTATCTTTCACCGCTGCCCTCAATTGATCCAGATGTTGTTTGTCGTTTCCTTCCTTGAGTCCATCAAATTTTGCCCGTTGCTCAGCAAGTATTTTTTCGTATTGTTCCCGGATTCTTGGATCTTTGGCCTTGAGCGCTGCTTCGACTTTCCGAAACTCCGCTTCAACTTTCGCCAAATTTACATTTGTTTGGCTCGCGTCGATGCGTCGATCGGCGTTTTCAATCGAGGGCTTGATTTGTTCAAATCCTTGACTCATATTTTTGCGAGGGATGGGATTACAATGAGAAATTCATTGGCTAAAAGCTCCTGATTTTGCAGGTAGTCATCCTTGGCTTCTTTAATTTTTCCCTGTTCATTTTCAAAAATCGCAACGAGCTTATTCGCCTGCTCATCAGAAAAACCACCGCACGATTTGAGCCACCCTTCCTTCGCTGCTGAAGTGAGGCTTACAGAAGACCCGATGAGCTGCTTGAGTTTCGAAATGAGTTCAGGATTGGCCATAAGGAGAATTAAGACTTGCTAAATATTCTTTGGACCGCTGTTCTCGAACACGAACAAGTGCCTGATCCACTGGTTCTTTTACTCCTCCCACCTGCATCGGTTGTTCTACCATTCTTGCGCGCACCGTATCTGCTGTCTTACCGGTACGGGCCTCATACTGAGCGACTTCCTGGGCGGTAAGATTCACTCTTCGTTTTTCGGTTTTCCCTTCTGGGGGATAAAAATAAAGCTTCCCGTCAGCATAACTGAAAAACATCCGAGATCCCGGTTCTCCCCATAAAGCCTGCCCGCTGCGAGGAAGACCTTTAATGCCAAAAGCTTCCCTGATTTGTTCCGCGCTCATGCGGCCCTTCCCATAATAGGTGCCTATTTCGTCTCCAAGTTGCGCAAGCATCGCATCAAACTTCGCATCTTCATAGGCTTCTCCTTCCACGGCAAGCATCTTGCCTGGCTGATTACTGCCCACGGATAATTTCATCTCCATTTGCACTCGTTCCCCAAAGATGTCTCGATTACTCCCAAAAAGAGAACGATACGCATCTCGAATGGCCTCCTCGCGCTCGCCTCCGGCAAGTCCGGAACGATCAATTTTCTGATAAGCGCTGTCCCATTTCGCATAGAGTGCGCCTTTTTGAGCTCGGAGTTTTTGGGTCTTTGGCTCTTTCCCGAAAAGCTCATCAAGCTGGTAGACAACGACTTCACGGAATAATTTGTCATCATCGGGGCTCTCCAACTTACTGCGAAGTTGTGCCACGGTGTCTCGACGTTGTTCGAGTCCTTGGAGAAAACGCTCCGCAACGTATCCCCCCCTTTTTCCGCTGGTAACCCTAGTAAAAACCTCATCTCCTACCTGAAAACGCGCGAGTGGATCGGAAAGGGTGACTCCTTGTGACGTACTACCAACGCGATTTATCACGGCGCCATTTTCAGCTCGAAGTGCTATGCTATTTCCAGTCACCCGTACCCGTTCGCCCGGCATGAATCCTCCCGTGTCAGTGAGCAGAACTCGCTCTGCTTCATTTGGCCATATCTTGGCGTAATCAACTTTTTCTGCTTTTTTAGGCGCGGGCGCTAGCGCTGCCGGCTCTTTTGGTTTTCCCTCACGATCGCCTAAATTCACGTCTCCTCTATCCGCCGAAATGGCAATCGGCCCGATATCGAGCGGGGTTCGATCGGCTGGACCCAAAGCGACTCGAGGTTCCAGCGCTGCGGGCCCTTCATCGAAAGAAGGAGCACGGATACCTTTAACGGCTTCGTCCAGGCCTGGGCTTGTTGGCGGAATACCTTCCATGCCGCGAAGCCAACTTAAAGACTGCTTTACAACTCCCTGGTCTTTCTCTCTTTTTTTCACATCTATTCTCTTCAATCCATTTCCAAGATCAATACCAAGCTCTGCTTCGATACCCGTTGGAACATCCTTACGGTCCGGTGGCACCTGCCCTTCGGGGGCAGGGGTTGGTCTTTCACCCATAATAATTTTGTTTTAATTTTTATTTTTTCTTCTTTCTATTTTACCATTTTTGTCTTAGAAAGGCAAATCGTTTAATCTGGGAGAAAACTACGTTTTCCCCCATTAGCTCGGTCCGCTTTGCGGACACTCGCCCCCCCCCTTCATCAGTACGCTCCGGCTGGGACCCACAAGACCCAGCCTCCGCTTATCAAAATCTTTAGAAAGGCAAATCGTCTATGGACACCTCTTCCTCCTGAGGTTGCTCATCCTGGACGGACTTCTTCTCCTTTATAGTCTTCTGTTGGCGCACCGGCTGAAACGAAGAAGCTGCCTCCTGCTGGCCATCGTCAGAAATTGGCGCAGACATCGCGTCCCCTTTTTTATCCAGCATGATCATATTTTCCACGACAATCTCCGTCCGATATCGCTTCACCCCATCCTCACCTTCCCAATCTCGCGTCTGAATTCGTCCTTCTATATAAAGCTTGGAACCTTTGCGAAGGTACTGCTCGCAAATCTCCGCAAGCCTTCGCCATGCGACAATATTATGAAATTCCACCTTGTCTTTTTTCTGACCGGTCTGATCCTTCCACGAAAAATTCGTGGCCATACCGAAGGTTGCCACTTTCTGACTGCCGGCGAGACGCACTTCCGGTGCACGGGTCACATTGCCAATGAGTTGAGCGCGATTGAGAGAAAAAGCCATAAAAATAAGTTACGAATTAGGAATTACTTTATATATAGGGGGATTTTTGGAGGTGCGGAAGGCCAATTGCGATTTTTGATTTGTGGCGAGACTGGCTTTGTGTCATTTTGGCACTTGATATGAAATATGCGTTTATCTTAGGGCGAAATCGAGAACTTTCCATTGCGGAACTTGGGAGTTTACTGGGAGAAAAATTAGTGATTGGAAAAGATCAAAGTGTTGTTTTTTTTGACGGGGTGCTTCCCGGCAAACCGCAGGAATTTTTGAATCGCCTCGGCGGCACGGTGGAGATTTTGGAGGTTTTCAAAACGGGCCTTGCACAGACGACGGTGCTTGAAGAACTTGCGGGGTTTTTGAAACATCAATGCCAGGCGCATTCAGGAAAATGCCACTTTGCGGTGAACCTTGTGCCGGAAGGAAAACAATCCCAAGTTTTAAAATTTCTCCTCCCGCGGCTCAAAAAATTGCTGCGCGAGTCTGGTATTTCGGCGAATTTCATGAATAAGGATTTTCGAAACGTGAGCTCTGTGCTCGCAGTGAAAGAAAAACTCACAGAGCGCGGCACGAATACGAGTGTGATCGATGAAGGCGAGGGAAAAGTTGCACTTGGATATTCGGTCGCCCTCCAAGATTTTGAAGCCTACTCGAAGCGTGATTACGGAAAGCCTTTTCGTGACGCACAGGTGGGAATGCTGCCGCCAAAATTGGCGCAGATAATGGTGAATCTTGCAACCACCACAAAGAAAAGCGTGACAATTTTTGATCCTTTTTGCGGGACCGGTACGATTTTGATGGAAGCAATGCTCATGGGCAGCGTGGCAATCGGTTCTGACCTTGATGATCGCCTGGTGAAAGGCGCGCAGAAAAATATCGAGTGGTTGCAGAAAATATTTCAAATTCCATCCACCATTGCTTCTCGCATTTCGAAAGTAGATGCTGCGAAACTGAATGCCGCATCCTGCGATGCGATCGTTACAGAACCATACTTGGGGCCTCCTCTCAGCCAAATCCCCCATGAATCATTTTTACTGCGTCTTAAAACGGAACTTGAAACACTCTATCTCAAATTTTTCAAAAACCTCGCAGGGTGGCTTCCTCAGGGGACGCCTATTGTTTTTATATTTCCCTACTGGAAGAGGGGCGGCTCGCCTCCGGTTCGGCTGACCGAAACGCTCGTTGCGAAAATCGAGTCGCTTGGTTATAGTAAGACCACTTTTGCTCCTTTACAAACGACCTCGCTCTTTTACGAGCGACCCGACCAAATCGTTGGGCGCGAGATCGTACGATTCATAAAAACGTAACCATTTATTCCGGAGTAGCTCAATGGTAGAGCGTCTCGCTGTTAACGAGAGGGTTGTCGGTTCGAATCCGACCTCCGGAGCCATACTTGCCAAGAATATATTTTTGTGATAATATATAAAATAACAATAACACCTAAAACCTAATAAAAATGAAAAATAAAAATCACACAATGCGGCTTGCAGCAGGGTTTTTTGTCATTTTAGCTGCAGTAGGACTTTTCGCTTTTTCCTATGTATTTGCCCAAAACGGGCAACAAAACGAAGAAACCATTAATTCCTGTGTGGAATGGGTTAATGATTTTGAGAAAGAACCATTCTTTGAAGATGTTAAAACCCCGACACTTTCTGCTAAGACCATTCATTTTTGGAATTTGCTAGCGAATTCATATGAAGAATCCTCCGCAGAAATTCCCTCAAATTTTTTCCCGCAACGCGCCATAGGTGAAAGAGATTTTATAAATATGCTTCAGGATTTTAATGGACTCACAAAAAAACAAAGTGCGTCATGGTTCAATTCGTTACTCTCAAAAAAAACCAATAAAAAATTAACTCAAAGCAACGCTGTCCGATTAGCAAGTGGTGTATTCGAGCTTCCAAATAAAACAATTCTAGCGGAGTTTAGGCGAGTTCATCCTCGCGGAAAATGGATTCTTCGCCGTGAAGCAACACAGGCACTCTATCGGCTTGCGTTAAAAGCACTATCGGAATCACCGGAACAATCACTTTGCAAAAAATGGGCAAACGATGACGTAGGAACTTTTAACGAAACATTTGGACAAGAAGAAATCAATCTTCCTGCAAATCCTGTTGGTACGTCGACTCCCAACGGAACCACTTCAACTCCTGTTGGTACATCAACTTCCAATGGGACGACCACTTCTGGTGCAGGCACGACCACTCCGCAAGCGCAATCTCCGGTGCAGCAACCTTCCGTTCCTCCAGCAACTGCTCCGACGACATCACCGACTACTTCGCCAACGCCGTCAGCTACAACCGATACATCTACTGGAAGTTCGACAGGCACTGGCACAAGCACTTCAGAAGGAACAACTACGCCAGCAAGTGTCACAACACAATCAACGTTGCCAACTATTTCCAATTCGCCTCCAACCATTGCCTCAATCACGCCTTATGCTCCGATAGCTCTTAATGAACACTTTGTATCCTCCGTCACTTTACAATGGAACGCGGTGACCAATCCATCGCGTTATCTAACCTATTACAAAGCATGGCGAAGACTTGGCAGTGGGAATTGGTTGCTTTGGGCGGAAACTCAACAGACTACCTTTCCTGACGTTATGCTAGGAAGGGGAACCTATTATTACTATGTGAATGCCTGTTATACCTCTACAGGAAGCCCTGAAATCGGATTAGTAACCGATATTTGCAGTCCTGATTCAAACATAATTACTGCGACAATAGCAGGGGGCGGCAATACTTCTGACATGACTCCGCCATCAACGCCGACTATCCTTAGAATTTGGAATCCCGATCCGCCTGAATATGGATATGGTCGAAATTTCATTTCTTGGACGGAATCAACCGACAACGTGGGCGTAGCGGGGTATAATATATACCGCAACGGCACGTATCTAAAATCTTTGTGGGGCACACTCGGCGAGGACGATTTCGTTTCTTTTTCGCCGACGTACGCTTACACCGTCGCCGCCTACGATGCGGCCGGGAATATCAGCGCTCAATCAGCAAGTGCAAGTCCAACAGCGCAGTAGTCTCCAATGTAGTGAGAATATGAAACACAGTTCTAACGTCGTCCACGATGCGGAGCCAATCATTACTAACACCCATTTTGTACATGGCATCAAAGGGTTCTTTCAGCTTGTGTACGAGCTTTTTGCCCTCCATAGTTAAGTTCGCAAGTACAAAATTCAAAAATCGTCGTTTTTGCTCAGGTTGCGAACTTAGGAAAAGGTCATAAGCACGTTGAGACACGTCTAACAGGTAAGAAGCTGTAATGTAGAATTGTTCATCCCCTTTTGAGTGATCCTCAAGCTGTAGTAACAAATCTCTTTCTTCCTGTTTCCACTTCTGCACAAGTTTGTCGTGTTGGTCTCTCGTAATTCGCCGGAACCTTGGGCTGAGCCTTCTGCGCTTGATTGAATTGAACCGCTGATATTCAACTCAATCTCCAGTAAGCCACTGAGAAATAATTTTGATTGACGGGCTTTTCTCTGGGCCGATTGAGCCAAAGCAAATGCTTTCCCGTAAGCCTTTGTCTCAAGTTTTGCACGGGCCAGGGCCAAATCTTTTGCGCAGTCTTCGAGCGCCGCCGAAACTTGTGCCATGATCGAAGCACTGAATTCGGATTGGTGTTCTTCTGCGAAATCTTGAGCGGCGACAAACTCAGCCTCCGCTGCTGCAATTTTCGCCTCGGTCGTGGCCCTTAGCCGCAATCTCACTTCCGCAGCGGCCTCAGCAGCAGCCTCGGCACGATCTGATCCCGTATCCTTTGCTTCCTCCTTAGGCTTTTCTTGCTCTTCTACTTTCGCAGAGAAAGCCTGTTCTGCATCCGCGCGAATCTCAGAAACTGCCTTAGACACTGCTGAAACATCCGCACGAAGAGAATCCAAAAGATTACCCTCAAGGTCTAGGCGTTCCAAAATATCCGTGTGCGCACTGAGTGCCGACTCAAACCGCGAGCTTATCTCGGCAGCGGCTTCGACATTACCATCCGCCTTCAACTCACTGACTCTTTCCTCAACTCGTTTTTCAAACCGTTCAAAATTTGCTTCTACTTTCGCCTGTACTTCGGCGGTAAGCTCGCCGGAAGCCGCAAGCTCTTCGGCTTCTTCAAGCCGACGCTCGGCTCTAGAAACCTCCCAATCTGCTTTACCTTCTGCAGAAAAAGAGGCAAAACCTCTCAGTTCCTCATTAATGTTCACCTTTACCGGGTAGAGAAGATCGCCGGGAAGGGCCAATTCCGCAGCCGCGGAAGTTCCGAGACTCAACATAAATACGATGAGAACTGCTAATGCTGGCATATAACGTTTGGTTAAAAAGTAAGAAAAAAAATGACGCGTCCATCTCTGGAGACGAAACGCCGCCCGTTCTCTTACAGGATTTTCTTTTATGAAAGCATTCATTTGCCAAAGCATTTGTTTTCTCTCTGCATCGGTGAGATGCTTTTTTGCTGCTGCTTCGCGGATTTTTTCAGAAAATTCATTCATATCGAGTGAGATTACGGATTTTTTTGAGAGCGCGGTTTAATCGTACGGAAACAACATTTTCCGTCTCGCCAGAAATTTCAGCTATCTCTTTGGGCGTCAAATCATCAATGTAGCGCATCACGATGACGTCTCTGAATGGGGCTTCGAGCAAATCAAGTTTTTGCAAAACTTCTAATGCATCGAGTTTTTCATGAATAACCTCTTTCTCACTATTATGGGCAGGCTCAAAACCATCGTCTTGCAAAGCCTCAAGCGAAAACTCCTTCTTTTTTCGATAGTGGTCCACGATAAGATTGTTCGCCACGCGGTAGGTAAAAGAACGCATACTCAAAACCAACGTTCCCTGAGCAAGTGACTGCCAAAGCCGCATAAAGGCTTCTTGCATAAGGTCTTTTGCGAGCTCACGATTTGAAAGTCGATAAAAGCAATGTCGAAATATAGCATCCATATGTGCTTCGTAGAAGGTAAGAAATTCACGCCTTATTTCTTCGTCGTGTTCCATAAATAAAAGACGAAACTATGGCAAAGCTCTTACCAGATTATTCCAAAAGCGGGACTTTTACCAGGAAAGCGTCGAGCCGATCCGTCCCATTATTACTTGTCCAAATAAAATATTTCCCAGTAATATCGAGATTCCCCTTGGGCATCTTTCGGTAATCATCACCACCGCCTGCTGTGTACAGGTTGGTTTTTACAGGAGCAACAACCTTCACCTTGAGAGAACCGTCGAGTCGGAAACACACCACGTCATTCGCATGGAGAGATTCTTTTTTATTCGCGCTACTCGCACACACATACTGCTTCTCGGCGGAAATCCCTCGCTTGGCATTACTGTGAGAGATATGATTCGGGGCTGAAACCGACCAGTCATCATTGAAATACACGAGCTTTCCGCGAAGGGGATCCTCGTCGAACTTCCACAGTTTAATGGCATTGGGGTGTGCATCCCAATTATCTGCAGCGACCATGTATCCGTAGCCCATATCGCTGTGCCCCGCGGCTCCCTGTTCATCGAGAAGCAGCCGTTCGTTGCCGGTAATGAGACTGATAATCCGGTTATCCTCTCCATTTTTTCCATCGACATTTTCTTTTATAACGAGCCACTCGCCGCTCTTGTCGATCTGGCATTCGTCGTAATCGCCCTGCTTTGGGAAATATAAAAACCGTTTCTCTTTTTGATGGTAAACGATGCATCCAAGGGACGAATCGTCGGTTGAACTTTTAAGTGTCGCGGAGTGTACTGCATCATCGTCACTCGAATGCATCTGCCAAATATATACATGGTCTCCAAACTCATCACGCGCATCGAAAATAGTTTTATATTTTTTTGTCATAACATTAAAGCGGCGCATACGAGCGCCGTCGTTCACATAGAGTGAATACGGCCTTGAAGCACTGAAATACCATCCTTCCCCAGTGCTCCATGAAAAACGACTGGTTGACTTGAAGAGAGGCCCCATGTTCTTCACCATTTTGGTTATCTTGTTATAACGAAAGAGGGTCGGCCCTTTGCCACTGTTCAATCTGTTGAAAGTCAACACCATGAAGAGGTAGGGACTTCCCTTATGATTATTGATGTTGCGCCAATATGAGTATCCAACTGGCTCGAGACAATCGGCACCTTCACAGTCGGCCGCCTGGGTTATTTTCACAGGATCTTTCACCGGTATGGCAAGCGCCACGCTTGATGAAAAAAAGGCAAGGAGTATCGTTATTACCGTAAAATAAAAGAAATTTACCACGCTCTATTGTACCGTGTCGGTCTCGTCCTGTTTCATTACTACAAAAAACGGAGTGTTTCTGCTGATTTTGCAAACTTTTCTTGTTCAGCGGCATCAAGGGGCACGGTGAGCACGCTCGCGATCCCCGAAGAGTCCAGAACGCAGGGCACACTGAGCGCCACGTTGCGAAGGCCATACTCTCCCTCCAAGACAACGGAAAGTGGAAGCACTACTCGCGAATGCTGAAAAATGTGCCTCATGATTTCTCGGATTACCGTCGCTATGGAATAGCACGTATAACCGAGATCATGAATAATGCGGTAAGCGGCATCCCTTGTTTCTTCATAACATTCGTCCATAATTTTTTTCGTAAATCCCTCAAATTGAGAAAGCGGTTTCCCCGAAACATTCGCGCAGCTCCAAACCGGAAAAGAGCTATCCCCATGCTCACCAAGAATAAAGGCTCCGATGCTCTGCGGACTCAAACGGAGTCTTTGTGAAATATGAAAACGAAGACGCGCCGTATCAAGCATGGTGCCGGTTCCAAATACGCGATGCCGCGGAAATTTTGAAAGCTTCAGCGCTTCGAAGGTGAGCACATCAACGGGATTCGTCACAATGAGTAAGATGCTCGTTGGCGCTACTTTCGCGAGCTGCGGAATAAGATCTTTAAAAATATCCCGATTCTTTTTGATCAAATCGAGTCGGGTTTCTCCTTCTTGCTGCCGCGCTCCCCCGGTGATAACAATGAGCTGAGAATTCTCACAGACTCTGAAATCCGCTCCCGCCGTGAGTTTTGTGTAACTTACGAACGGCAAAGAATGTTCGAAATCCAAAAGAAGACCCTGTGCCTTTTCTTTTGAGACATCAAACAAAACCAACTCCGTAGGTGTCCCATCGAGGAGCATGGCATATGCCGCCGTAGCGCCGACATTGCCGCACCCTACCACAGAGACTTTAAATTGCGTTGCAAAAGGAGGAATGGGACCGATTTTTTTCACAATCTCATCATAACATCCACCCACAACACAGGGCCACGCTTTTTTGCCTAGCCATTTTTTCTATCTCCTCTTATACTAGACATAACCAATAGGTAGCGTTTTGTAGGTTCCATGAATGAATTCCTGCAGTAACGAAGCTTAGCGGAATTTATTTCTTAACCTTTTATTTATGAAAGGTACCATCAAACGGCTCAACGAAAAGGGCTTTGGATTTATTACTCCGGAAGAAGGAGGCAAGGATGTTTTCTTCCATGCAAATGACTGCACCGACGGGAATTTTAAAGAAATGCAGGAAGGAAACATGGTCACGTTTGAAATAGGAGATTCTCCAAAAGGACCAAGAGCTACCAATGTGACACTCGCAGTTGCTGAGGCTGCTTAACCCGCGTTTTGTTCGAGTAGAAATCCAATGAACTTCCCTGTCAATCTCCCATCTCCGTTTTTGCAAAAAGCGGAGATGTTGAAAATCTTTCCTCAAGATATCGTTGAACAGTTTGTGCGTGGCAGTGGTTCGGGCGGGCAAAAAATGAACAAAACGTCCTCGACTGTAGTTTTGAAGCATCTTCCCACCGGCATACACGTGCGGTGTCAGTTATACCGTGAACAAAGCAAGAATCGGCTTTCGGCCTATAAACTTCTCATTCTTAAAATCGAGGAAAAAATAAAGGGACAACAGTCGCAGCGCGCACAGAAAATTTTTAAACTCATAAAGCAAAAACGTAAGCGGTCGAAGCGGGCTCAGGAAAAGGTTCTGCGGGCAAAAAAACACCGGAGCGAAATAAAAGCCATGCGCAAAAAGACGCCGCTATTTTGACGGTCAGCTCTTAACCCTGCGCCGCCTTGCTCCCAGCTAAAGCACCGGTTGCCCATGAGGCCTGCAAATTAAATCCACCGGTAAAACCGTCGACATCGAGAATTTCACCCGCGCCGTAGAGTCCCGGACAGATTTTTGATTCCATGGTGTTGGTATTCATTTCTGCTGTATCTATGCCGCCGGCAGTCACAAACTCCTCTCCGGCACTGCGGCCAATCACGGTCAAGGGAAATTCCTTAAGCAAGCGAACGAGGGTTTCACGATTTTGTTTGGTAAGGGCGCCTGCCTTGATCGATCCTTCAAAAAGCGAAACTATAACGGCACAGAGTGATTTTGGCAGAAGAATATCTAAAAAATTGGCGAGGCTCTTGCGTGCATTTTTTTCAATAAGGCTAAGAAGCCGCCGATCAAAGGTATCTCGTTTTTCATCAGGGAAAAAATCCACCGTAAGTTGCAGGGGTGTCTGGGGAGAAATGGGTTCATAGGCCGCATAACTGGAAAGTGCAAACACAGCCGGGCCGCTCACGCCGCGATGCGTAAACATAAAAGCGCCCAGACGTTGGTGGGCACCCAGCGTCAGCCATGCCTTTTCAAACGAAACGCCGGAAAGCGTGCTTACCCACTTTTCCTTTACCAAAAAGGAATTCAGCGATGGACCGAGCGGAGTAATGGTATGGCCGAGCGCTGCAGCAAAAGCATACCCATCACCGGTTGACCCGGTGTGCCGGTACGCATTGCCGCCAGGAGTGAGAATCACGGCATCGCAGATAACGTGACGGCCGTCCTTCGTCGTAACGATAAATTCCCCACCTTGTTTTTTTACATTCGTGACTGATGCGTTGCAAAAAATAGAAGCGCCCTTTCGTCGCAGTTCTTTTTCCAACGCGCCCACAATATCTTTCCCATTATCGGACACCGGAAAAACCCGCAAATCTTCTTCCGTCTTAAGGGGCACGCCGTGATCTTCAAACCACGCCATCACTTTTTCTGGCGGAAAACGAAACATTGCGGACATAAGAAATTTGGCTCCGCGCGGATAGTTTTTAAGAAGTTCTTTTACGTCAAAAATACCCGTGGTCACATTGCACCGCCCTCCCCCGCTCACAATAACTTTTGCCCCCAAGTATGAATTTTTTTCGAAGAGCGTCACCTCGCAATGGGGATCTTGCTCTTTTGCTGCGATGGCCGCCATCAAACCCGCTGCACCGCCTCCAATAACAACGATTCTTTTCACTTGCCGCTCAAGTATGTGGGTAAAAAGCATAGACTTCAACCCCATAAAGCACTAGAATGAGCGAAATATGAGTTATCATCGCGAAAATAGAACTGGAGGAAACAGTGGTAAAAAGTACGGAAGAAAAAGTGCCGGAAGCTTTGGTGGAAGAGATTCGGCAAAGCCAACCATGCACCGAGCCATATGCAGCGAATGCGACAAAGAGTGCGAGGTGCCCTTCAAACCAAGCGGTGATAAACCTGTTTTTTGCAGGAATTGCTTTAAAAACAAGGGAGGCGCAACTCCAAGAGAATCTGGCGGAAGAGATTTTGCCGAACGAAGAATACCCAGCGGAAATAACAGCAACATGACCCGTGAACAGTTCGAAATATTAAATTCAAAACTCGACAAGATTTTGGATGCATTAGACTCGCATGCATGACCAACGAGACAGGAACCATCGTCAGCTTTGATCGCGTTACATTCGGGTTTAAGGAACACAAACCGCTCCTTGATGAAGTGAATTTTTCCGTAAGACGCGGCTCAAAAATTACGATCATGGGACAAAACGGCGCTGGTAAGAGTACGATTCTAAAACTCATGACGGGGGTCTATAAACCGCAGTCGGGATCGATGAACGTCTTCCCAGGACTTACGGTAGGCACCGCGCATCAAGTCATTGCCCATGCGGATCGCGGACTCACCGTAACTGATTTTTTTCTTAAACATTATGGTGAACACACCTATGATATTGGTCGGCGCATCGATGAAGTACTGGAAGTGGTTAACTTCAAGGCTCCTCACGACAGGCTGATGAAATCTTTCTCCGGCGGCCAGCAGGCGAGGCTGCTCCTGGCATCGGCGCTCATTGCGGATCCCGATCTTCTCCTCCTCGATGAACCGACCAATAATCTGGATAACGATGGCATCAACCACCTCACCGGGTTTCTTTTGGGCTATGAAAAAACATGCATCGTTATTTCCCATGATGCCGACTTCTTGAATGCTTTTACCGATGGCGTTTTATATCTCGATGTTCACACGCGGAAAATAGAGCAGTACGATGGAAATTATTTTGATGTGCAGGCAGATATTGCCGCTCGAATCGAAAAAGAAAATATGAAAAATGCCCGTCTGGCAAAAGAAGCCATCGCGAACAAAGAGCAGGCCAACGTTTTTGCACACAAAGGCGGCAAACTCCGTCTCGTTGCCAAGCGCATGCGAGAAAAAGCTGAGGAGATGGAGGAGCAGCAGGTGGACGTCCGCAGAGAAGACAAAACCATTAGGAATTTTATGATTCCCGCTCAAGGAGGAATGGCTGGGGAGATTTTCAAAATCACCTCGTTTTCAATGATAAAAAATCACAAGGCGGTGACCAAAAAGTGTAAGATTTCTCTCAATAAAAAACAGCACCTGCTGCTCGTCGGACCGAATGGAATCGGCAAAAGCACGCTTCTCGAATCGCTTGCAAATGGAAGTGCCAAAGGCGCCTCTATAACGCCCGGAATCGAAATTGGCTACTACCGCCAGGATTTCTCTACGCTGAATTTTGAGGACACCGTGTACGACTCGCTTTTTGCCGTGGCCAAAGATAACACCGAGCAGAATATTCGCAGCACCGCAGCGGGATTTTTGATTACTGGAGACGTTGTGCACCATAAAATTGGCAGCCTGTCCGAAGGCCAAAAAGGTCTTGTCGCGTTCGCGCGACTGGTCCTGCAAGAGCCTGGTTTGCTCATCCTCGACGAACCAACGAATCACATGAACTTCCGCCACATTCCCGTGATCGCAAAGGCGCTCGACGCCTATGAAGGAGCCATGATACTCGTCTCGCACGTTCCCGAATTCGTATCTCAAATTCGCATTGACCAGACGCTCGACTTGGCCGCATGATACCCACGCGGCACCCGCCTGAGCTTGGAAAAATAGCATGTACTACCTCTACATCCTCAAATGCGCCGATAAGACTTTGTACACCGGAATTACTACCAATGTAAACCGCAGAATAAGAGAGCATAACACGTTAAAACTCGGCGCAAAATATACGAGTGCGCGCAGGCCGGTAAAACTCGTCTATTCAAAGAGATTCGCCAATCGTTCAAAGGCGCAAAAAGAAGAAAGTAAAATAAAAAAACTCTCCCGGGCAGAAAAATTAAAACTCTTAAAAACAAATTCCTGAGCTGCTCCGTCGAGGAGCCAACCGTGTTAAAATGGCAGCATGCAGAAAACATGCACTCATTGCGGGGAAAGTTTTGTGGTAACTCAGGATGATATTGCTTTTCTTGACCGTGTGGCACCTGTCATTCAAGGCATAAAATACGACCTACCTCCTCCCACTCACTGTCCGGACTGTCGCCAACAGCGGCGCCTTGCGCAATGCAACGAGCAATTCCTCTATCCCGGCAAATGTGGTTTATGTGGCAAACGAACCGTGACCGAAAATCCTCCTCAGGCCAATCAACCCATCTATTGCCGCGCATGCTGGTATTCCGATAAGTGGGATCCGCGCGATTACGGCAGAGAGTTTGATTTTGAGAGACCTTTCTTTGAACAATTTTACGAACTTCGCAGAACCGTCCCAGCCATTGCCTTGAACCAAACAGGGACTATCGAGAACTCCGATTACATTCACTACGCCGGCTACTCAAAAAACTGTTACCTCATCGCCCATGCAGATTTTTGCGAGGACTGCTGCTATGGGTATGGTTTCAAAAAAAATACGTCTTGCATGGATGGATTTTATAATCTTCACTGCGAATTATGTTACGACGGAGTTTATATCCATAAATCATACGGACTCGTTGGCTGCCAGGATGCTGTGAGCTGCAGTAATAGCGCTTTCTTGAAAGATTGTATTGGCTGTCGAAACTGCTTTCTGTGCACCGGTCTACGCGACGGTGAGTATTATTTTGAAAATAAAAAACTTACCAAAGAACAATACGAAGCCAAAATGAAGGAAATTGATCTCGGCTCTTATGCTCAATATCAAAAATACAAACAGCGACTTCAGGAATTAACGCAAAAAATGCTCGTAAAAGAATACACCGGCCATAATATTGAAAACTCCACGGGAAATTATCTGCAAAACTGCAAAAATTGCGCGCATTGTTTTGATGTCGAAGATGGGGAAGATCTGAAATACTGCTATCAGCTTGTGCTGGGAGCAAAAGACAGTCGTGATATTTATCAGTACGGCACCAAGATCACCCTCTGTTATGAATGCTCAATCGTTGGTGACTCGAGCTATCATATTCTTTTCAGTAGTCAGATTTTCATCAATAATAATGATCTTCTCTATTGCTGTTTTTTGGCCAATTCCTGCAAGAATTGTTTTGGCTGCTGTAACATGACGGGAAAGTCATACTGCATCCTGAATAAACAATACTCTCAAGAAGAATACGAAAAACTTGTGCCGAGGATTATTAAACATATGGGTGGAACGCCGCGAGCGCACGGCGCGAGCGCGCAGGCGAGCGAGAGCGGGTCTCGTGGGTCCCGCTCGAGCGAAGCCGAGCTTAAAAATAAGGAATTTGGCGAGTTTTTCCCTATCAGCACTTCACTCTTTGGCTACAACAAAACATATGCACAATTGTATTACCCGCTTACTCGTGAAGAGGTCATTTCCAAGGGCTGGAAATGGGATGAATATGAACCGGCGTTACCGGTCGTTGAAAAAACCATCCGCGCAAACCAACTTCCCGATAATATAAAAGACATTCCCGACGACATCGTCCACTGGGCACTCCTCTGCGAAAAAACCGGAAGGCCCTATAAAATTCAACCATTGGAGCTTACGCTCTTACGAAAAATGAATGTTCCCATTCCTCGCCTTCATCCCGATCAGCGACACCGAGATCGTTTTTCTTTACGCAATCCTCGCAAGCTCTGGAATCGTGAATGCGTGAAATGTCAGAAAACCATTACGACCACTTTCGCTCCCGAGAGAAAAGAAACGGTGTACTGCGAAAGTTGTTATCTCAAAGAGGTCTACTAAAGAACCGCACACCTCATCCAAAAGTAAATGCGTAAAGTTCAATATTGGCATCTAAAAATTCAAGTTCCAAAAGATGATTTCCCGGATTCTGAAGTTGAACAAGTTTATAGAGACGATCATGTACCACCGTTACTATACTGTTCAAAGCGTCGCTTCCCGAGTCCTCCGGCTTGATAAGATTTCCATCCAGAAATACCTTCACTTTTCCAGACAAACCTTGCGGGGGTCGCATCACCAAAAAAACTTCGCGCGCATCAAAATGCATGGTGAGGCTGGCATTCTTCGTTGAAATCGCGCGCTCCTCCGTAATGATCCAACGTCCAGCATACGCGAATCGATTTCGTGGCACTAAAGTCGGTGTCGTGTATAAAGCTTCTTTATCGGGCTGAACATCTTCCGGCGAAACAAAATTCTGTATCCGACCGTATCCTAAATAGGTTTCGGGGGTTTTTGCCGTGATGGAATATGCGGAATTACTCACGGGTATGGTGTCCGTCAAAACTCCGGCTTCTTGCAGCAATTTTTGGATCAATTGCTCAGACTCATCATAGTCCCCTTCACCAAAGTGCGTCGCGCGAATCCTACCATTTTTATCGATGAAGTATTTTGCTGGCCAATAATGATTCCGATAGGCCATCCAGGTCGCATACGCATTATCCTGCATGATGGGATATTTGAGGCCGAAATCTTGTATCGCTTTTCGGACGTTTTCGGGATTTTTTTCGAACTCAAACTCGGGGGTGTGCACGCCGATAATGACGAGTCCCTTGTCGACGTATTTCTCGTGCCAGGATTTGAGATACGGAAGGGTGCGGATGCAATTGATGCAGGTGTAGGTCCAAAAATCGACGAGCACGACTTTGCCCCGTAAGGAGGCGAGCGTGAGCGGCGGCGAGTTGAACCATTCTCCACCCTCAATGAGGTCCGGCGCTTGTGGATATTGGTCTTGAGAATCTTCCGCCGAAGGTGGAGGCTGCGGTGCCCGTGGTGGTGGTGCCCCCGGTAACGGCGGCGGTTTTATCTGCTCGAGTTGCTGGCGAATGACTTGGGTATCCTCAAATTGCGTTAATCCGGTTCCATACTTCGGAAATTTCTCCAAAATGTACGCTTGAAACTTCCGATCAACATTTAGAAAAATTCCAACTGCTACAATCATCATAAGAACGCCGAATATTTTTTGGATTTTCTCAGTATCGGCGAGAAGCCACGGCACCTTTTGTAATAACTGCCTTCCGCCATACACGATGAGGAGCATGGGGAGAGCCGTCCCGATGGAATACGCGAGGGTGATAAAAACCGCAGAAAGGGTGACGGCACTCGTCGCAGCGAGAGTAATAACCGAGGCAAGGATCGGACCTACGCATGGCGTCCATATGAGTCCAAGCCCCAATCCTAAAAGTACGCCTCCGAAAAATCCGGAATTTTGATTGGATGATTGATGCGGTGCGAACCCTGAAAATTTGCTGAAAAGCTGCGAAGCCCACGATTGCAGCCGAGGAATAAGCAACGTCAGGCCAAAAGCAAAAATGATGATGATGGAAAGGGTGCGAAGGGCGTCGGCGGATAAACCGGTGAATTTTACAATGGTCGCAAGCGCGAGCGTAAAAAAAGTAAAACTCAAAATGAATCCCGTTACGATGCCGAGGGGCCGCTTTTTTCCTCCCGTGAGGCTCCCGGAAAGAACAATCGGCAAGATCGGTAAAACACACGGGGAGAGAATCGTCACGATGCCCGCGAGGAAGGCGAAAAAAATAAGCAGCAACATGGGTTTACTGAATATTGGCTTGCAACTCGGTTGGGCCCCCGCCGTTCCACTTTTTTATTTCATTTCCAGAAGCATCAACGAACACAAACGTATGCTGATAGGTAATACCAAATTTATTCTTCAATTCGGTTTCGGTGTCGTAGTCGGTTTTAAAGACGACGGCGCCTTCTGGAATTTTATCGGGATTGGCGCTGAACGCCGCATCGGCAACCTTGCAAGACGGACACCATTTTGCGTGGAAAAAATACACGCGTTTTTTGCTACCCGCGGCGTCAAAAGCCGCCTTGGAATAGGCCGCGTAGCGAGGCGGTGATTCCTTTTTAACCATCGCAGGAGGCGTTTCCGCTCCAGGGGGAGCTACAAGGGTTTCCTGCTTTTGCGAGCAGCCAGCCCCAAGAAGCAGAACGATCCCAGCAGATATCAGAAACACTTTTTTATTCATTCCGACAGAATAATAACACGTTTCTGAGGAAATTTTTGAATAACCGTGTATAATCAAAGAATGGACTCCTCGTTCTCAGGGCTTGGCATCGCACCAAAACTCCTCGATATCCTCGACAAGCTCCAATTTCGCATCCCGACACCGATTCAACATAAAGCGATTCCAGCCGGCATCGAAGGGAAAGATATCATCGGTATTGCTCAAACAGGAACTGGAAAAACGCTTGCTTTTGCCATACCGATAGTACAGCGCCTTGCAAGCTTGAAAGGAAGAGCCCTCATTGTTCTGCCCACACGAGAGCTCACGCTTCAGGTCGAACAAACCATTCAAAAAATTGGCCGTACTTTTGGATTAAAAACCGCGGTACTCATTGGAGGCGCTTCCATGGGTCTGCAAATGCGCGACCTCAGAAATCATCCGCAAATTATTGTTGGCACTCCGGGGCGAATCATCGATCATCTCCAACGGAGAACTCTGTCGCTCCAAGACGTGCGCATCCTCGTATTGGATGAAGCAGACCGGATGCTCGACATGGGCTTTGCTCCGCAGATTAAAATCATTTTGAATGCCATTCCAAAAGAAAGACAAACGATGCTTTTTTCTGCAACCATGCCGGATAACATCGTGAAAATAGCGACCACCCACATGAAACTTCCGATTCGCGTGGAGATTGCACGGTCAGGGACGACCGCTGAACGCGTAGAGCAAGAAGTATTCATCATCAAAGCGAATCAAAAAAATCGTTTGCTCGAAGCTGTTTTAAGACAATACCCCGGAACTATTCTCGTCTTCTCTCGAACGAAATTCGGCGCCAAAAAAATCTGCAGCATGGTGAAACACATGGGATACACTGCTGCCGAAATTCATTCGAATCGATCGCTCGCCCAGCGGCGCGAGGCTCTCTTTGGATTTCAAACCGGAAGGTACCGCGTACTCGTGGCCACGGATATCGCCTCGCGCGGAATCGACGTGAAAGGCATTGAAGTCGTCCTCAATTATGATGTACCAGAATTCGCGGAGGATTACGTACACCGAATTGGGAGAACGGGACGGGCTGGCGGAACAGGACGCGCGATTACGTTTGTAACCCCGGACCAAGCACACAAAATCCGCCACATCGAACAACTCATCCGAACAGCGCTCAAGGTTTCAAAGCTCCCTGAACTCCCCCCAGATCGAATACCGCCGCCTTCCACCGCCTCCTTTGCACCCCCACGCCATGGCAAACAACCGTCGTGGAGAGGCTCGAGAGGAAGGCGTTATTAGTATGTGTTTTTCTGCTACAGCAAGTTTTGTTGCCTCCGGAATTCTGAGCGCCGGTGGAGTCGTGACCCTCACCAAAGTCCGATCAAAACGGGAGATTCCTATCGCGATCGTCCCCTTGCTCTTCGCCGTACAACAATTCATGGAAGGGGTTCAGTGGCTCAGCGACAAACCGAGCACCGTTTCCACCGTCATGGCCCATGCATTTCTTGCGTTTGCTTTCCTTTGGCCCGCATATATCCCGTTCTCCATATTCCTTATTGAACCCCGCCCTTTTCGAAAAAAAATCCTTTCCGTGTTGCTCGGTCTTGGCATCGCGGTATCCGGCTTTCTCCTCTTCAGGCTGATCAAAAATTCTATCACGGTTTCCGTCGTCCAGAATCATATTGAATATTTTATAAACCTGCCGTGGACGTGGGGTCTTATCCCCTATACGCTCGCCGCGGCAGGCAGTTGTCTGGTCTCAAGTTATCGAATGATTCTGTGGCTCGGCATTGGTGTCCTCATTTCTTTTGCGGCCTCTCTCATCTTTTACATTTACAGTTTTGGCTCCGTCTGGTGTTTCTTCTCGGCTATTTTGAGTCTGCTCGTGTATTTCCATTTCCGCGAGAAGAAAATGAGGGTTTCCTAATGAATCGTGATGGTCTCCTTTTGGCCGGCACCGATAATTTGCGGATCATACATGGGTTCCACCCGAGGCGCAGGAACAAAGTATGTGCCCGGCCGAGCGGCTCGTATTCGGTAGTGGAATGTCCGACGGCCAGCATCGAGATAGGAACTGAAGAGCGCCACTTTTTCATCGCGAATATCCACGGTATCGCTCCAGTAATATCCTTCAGAGCCATACGGATCATATCCAAATTCATCCTGCCCTTTCAGCCGGTCGTTGATGACGTCGAATCCGGAAGGAAGCATATCCTCCACCATAACGTAGGTAAGATTCGTCGGACTTTCGACCTCAAGATTCACGTCTATCACATCACCTACCGAAAATTCTTTCACGGCCTTCCCTCCTTTCAAAAACGCGCGGGTTATTTTCAAATCTTCACCTCCTGCTGCGCTCGCAAAGTTTTTTACCTGGAGCGTGTAGTATAAATTCCCTTCTCCCGAACGCGTGACTTCAAGAGTATTTTTTGCCTTGAGCATGTCGCGCGGGATTTCAATTTTTTTCAAGAAGTTCTTATCATCGCCGAATTTCTTTGTTACGGAACCTTGCGCCAATTTTTTTCCGTTCACTACGAGATCGTAGGAATAATTCGGATCGAACTCATTGTATTTCTGAATAAATTTCAGGAGCGCAAACAGCACTTGGCTGCTCTGGCGCGTTGATCCCCAGAGTCCCTCATAGCCAAATCGATGCGTCATGAGCCACTGAACGATCTCCCGGATTTCCGATTCCTGCGCCCCGCCGATCGTGAGGAGTGCTGAAAGATTCACTCCCGTTGCCATATATTTGTCGCCCATACTCAAATCGTGGCCATCATACAAATTATCAGGCTGTTCCCAGTGATGATCGGTGAGTTTCTTGAGGATGAAATCCTGCACCAAGCGTTTCGCCTCTTTGGCATCACCGTTGTAATGATGCGCGAGCGCTGTGTATCCGAGGAACTCCGGCTGCAATGATTCAAGTTCTTTATCGGAAATCTTCATCAAGGGCAGTTCGCCAGGCAGCGCACGGGCCAAAACATACTGTGCGTAAATTCGCTCATCGCCTTTCAAATTCGCCACAACATTCTTGAGATAGGTAAGCGTTTTCGCGTACATCGACTCGCGATCGCCAAGGAGTCCTGCCTCCTTTATCTCGAGCAAACCTTCGAGTACATATCCCGTCATCCAAATGCTCGCATCGTCGTTTTCCCACCAGCCGAACGATCCATCTTCATGATGATATTTCTGCAATCGATCGAAACCCTCGGCCAAACTCTTGTCCAAATCAGCTGGCATATCAATATGCAACAAGTCATGGTACTTTTTCACGAGCACGTTCGGGAGATGCTTGCTCATCGTCTGTTCCACGCAGCCGTACGGATAACCGGTCAATTTTTCCATAACTTGCGGAAGCATGTTCAAAGCGGAAGCGGAAAGTTGAACCGTCGCTGAACTGTATGCAGAGGCCGTATCAAAATCAAAATCAATTTTCTTGGGACCCGTGCCGGTCAAAATGGTTTGATTCAAAGATGAAGATGGATATACCGGAACTTTTTGGGAAACATTATCCACGAGCTTTCCATCGACCTGATTGACGGAAAATTCGAGTTTGAGCTCGCGCACTTCATCTATGTGAAGCTTCCACGTCACAGACGAAACCGAATTGGCCGAAACGCTCCGTTCTTGAATTGTTTCATTGGTCACCGTGGCGCCGGTCACCTTCATGAGGGCTTTTACGTTCAAATCGTGATCGGTGGTGTTATGAATAGGCGCTACTACCTCTAAATCATCACCGCTGCGCACGAAGAGCGGCAGACTCGGGCGAATAAAGAGATCTTTTGTTACCGTGAAGCTACTCTCTCCTTCGCCGAGTTTCGTGTCGAGGGTGATGTTTTTCCCAAGGGCCACCCACGTTGTGAGATTATCTGGAACTTTAAAAGTTACTTCTCCTTTCCCATCGGATCCCGTTTCTACAAATGCATTCCAATACGCCGTATCCAAAAATTCACTGCGGGCCCGACCGTCCTCGCCTCCTTTTTGATTGTGGACGTAGATACCATCGGCAAAATACGTGTGGAGCCGTTTCGTCTCAAAATTGTACACTTTCACGCGGTTGAAAACTTTTTGCAATGAAGTTACGGATACCTGCCGACCACGAGCATCCATAAACCAATCGCCCAAGTGCGTCTCTCCCGCGGTCTTCCACTCGCCATTCACGAACATCCGATGAATCGGCGTTACTTTCAGTGAACCATTTATAATGAGATATTCGCCCACGGTGTGATCGAAAACGCGCACCACGGAATCCTTCACGAGCCTGGAAGAGAAATCATCTTCCTTCGTGAGAATTTCGTCGCCGACGCGGATATCCTCAATCGGTTTTTTCGAACCATCCGCCATCAAAATGAGCGTGCCCGGCAAGAAACAGCCCCCTTTTTCCGCCGCACCTACCACAAACGGATCCGTATTCGAGAAACGGCTCAAGAAATATTCGCTCGGCGCATCATAGAAGGTATCAAAAAGGCTCCGGTCTGCGTAGGTTCGAAGCGCCAAAAGAGCTTTGTCGATAACCGTCACGGCTCCCTCGGAAGATACCGGCTTTCCATTTTCATCTTTCGTCACCACCGAAAGAGTGATTGAATCCTTCGGGTAGAATTGCTTTTTCGAAGGTTGAATTTCAACAGATAATTTTTTGCCCGTCACTTCAATGAAACGCGTTCCGGTAAAAAATGTGTCGCTGTTATAAACTTCAGCGAAGAGGAAGAATCCCGGGACCAAATCTTCCGTAATGGGAATTTCCAAAACCTGCTGGCTCCCGGAAAGTTTCTGCGTAAAGAACTGCTTCATATTTTTCGTATTCACGCTCACAAAGATTTCGCCTTCTTCTTGCGGAACATACGCCCTCACCTTTGCGGTCTCTCCAGCCTTGTACGAATCCTGATCCGGCATGAGCGTAATTTGCGAGGTAGCTTGTGGCAGCGTCGCATCGTAGTAAATTTGATTATCCGGATCTGGAATCCAGAAATATTCGCGCGCATCGGAAAGATTCCCCTTCGGATCTTCAACCGAATAGTTGAGATCGTAGGAACCTCCCAAGGAAAATTCAAACTCAAATCTCGCCTTGCCAAAGGAATCGGTGGTCAGCACATGCTCCGTGAGGAGATTCTCGTCTTTCGCCTCTCCGGTTTCTGAGTCCCAGTTTCGTTTCACCAAATTGAGTTTTACCTTTGCACCTTCGACGCCGTTCATCTCGCCATGATCCAGCGAACGGGTAACCCGAAACACAAACGGGGCTTTTTCGCGCGGCTTCAAATTCCATAATGTTTGCGGCGCCTCGAGCCAAACGCTGTATTCTGATGGATAGAGACTGATGGCGGCACTCTTGGAAAAAACTTTTCCGGTATTTTCTCTTACGGTCGCAGTGACCGTGTAGGGATGCCCGCCGCTAGTCCCATACGAGCCCCAAGAATCATTTTCTTTGGTAATGCGAAGATCATCAAAGACGGCCGTGAAATTTCCATGAGCATCAAGGGTACCTTCTTTGCTCGCGATCGAACCCCTATAATAATAGGTATCGTTCACTTGCACGGTTACCTTCTGATTTTTCACGGGGGTTCCAAAGAAATAATTTGCGGCTACGTTCACTTTTACCGTATCACCCGATACATACTCATCGCGCTCGGGATGAACCGCAACCTCGAAATCTGGCTTCTGGAAAACCTCAACTCCAAACCAGGACGTCGCTGCTTCTTTATCGCCAATGCTTACCTTCAACTGATAATCGCCGGTTTTGAGTTCCTTCCCGAGGGAAAAATCACCGCTTAACGTCCCCATACGGCTCGGGCTGAAATCTTTTTTGAAAATGGTATCGGTCGGCTGTCCGTATTCGCCGCGGCTCACCTCCACCTTCGCGCTCTTCACGGAACCGTCATAATCCGGCTCGCCGTTTTTGCGAAGCATGACTTTAAACTGCACCGTGTCGCCCGGCTTATAGAGGGGGCGGTCAAACATAATATATCCGCGATACGGATCGGCTTTATTGTTCCAATCAACATCAAAGATACTTCGATACTTCACGCGCAGCATATCGACGACGCGCTCAGCACCCGTATCAAACACGAGCACATTCGGATATTTTTCGTAATCCTGGGAAACGACTTGCTCATGAATTCCCTGCTCGTTTGTTTTTCCTTCAAAAGAAACTTTCTTCTCAGAATCAAAACCTTTCACGGATGCTCCTGCCATGCCCTTGCCAGTCTGCATATCCACCATCCACGTCACGAGTTTGGTTCCAAGCCGTTTCGTGCTCAGACCATAACGCGTGTAGGTGATGAAAAATCGATACATCCCTTCGTCATACTCATTTTGCGCCTTACCGGTGAGCTCCACAAAATAGAGGCCGGTTTCGGGAAGCAGAGGTTCATAGACAAAATTTGCCCTGCTGGCATTGTCGTCTCGTGGTTTCACTTTCACTTTCTGTTCTTCAACAAAATCTTTCTTTAACGCTTTAAAAACATCCGGACCATTTTCTTTCCCATCAAAATAATTTTTTTCAGCGGCCGTGATGTAATCCAACAATTGTTCCGGCGAACTCTTATAGAGCTTCGCTTTATAATCTCCTTCGTACGGCATGTTGATGAATACACGCGGCTTGGGATCGTAGAAATTGACGGTGTAGTGCGCCATATCCATGCGTGAGGCTAAATAAAACTCACCGGCCAAACGCTTTCGGGTTGTAAAGGTCAGCGTGAAATCCTTTTCCATGGTCGCCGAAGCCTCTTTGGAAACTTTCAACGTATACTCGGTTTCGTATTGCAGATTTTTTGGATGAGAAAAAGTTAAAACTCCATTCTCGAGGGTTGCGGCGCCTTCGATCTCCGGTGTGATAGAAAAATATTTTTGGAGAACTTCTGGCGCAAGCTCATAGGAAAATGCCACGCGGATCGGAAAATTCACCGGCACGAACTGGCTGCTCGCCTTCACGAGCGGGACTTGCGACGGGACAAAAGATTGCGGCGCAAAGTAGAACGCTGAACCAATGATGAGGAGCACGAAGAGCGCGGTTGCACCGGAGAAAATAAATTTCCGCGCGAAGAACGATTTCACTGTGGTAGCGGGTGAAGAAAAACGATTGAGCAACTGCTCTTTGAGAACGGCCTTGAACTGATCCGTAGGTTTCATAGGAGGTAAGAGTGAAGAAATAAGAAGTTTTTCACTCTCCTCATACGAAGCTTCGGGGTTTTTCTTACGCCAAAATTTGGAAAGAAAGTTAAACATAGCGTTGAAAGGTTTTTTCAAAATCTTTAAGCGCGCGGTGTACCATCACCGACGCATTATTTTCGGTCACATCGAGGGCGAGCGCGAGTTCGGGAGTGGAAAAACCACTAAAATATTTGAGCATCAGGATTTGCTGATGCCGATCGCCAAGCTGATCGATGACCGAAAGCACTTTTTCTCGCTGCTGATTTTCCTCGGCTTGCTGATGGGGATTTTTTTCCGGACCTGCTACGGTCTCGGCCATTTCGATGCCCTCGGTCCGCCTGTTTTTTTGGGTACGAAAATAATCGATCATCATGCGTGTGGCGATGGTGTAGATCCATGTTTTAAAGCTGCTTTTGGTAGAATCAAAATTTTTCATGTTCTCGAGCACTCGCACAAAAATATTTGAGGTGAGATCTTCCGCTTCGTGACGATTGCCAATCCGACGCGTCACATAAGCAAATATTTTCGGGAGGTACTTTTCGTAGAGCTGTGAGAAAGCGGTTTCGTCCTTCTTCGCTTGCTCGGCGAGCGCTGCCTCGGAATCGGGAGTGTGCGTCACATCGGACATTTTCGAAACTCATTATAGCTCATAAAACCCCACAAAGTGACTCGTCGTGGATGTTTCGTAAGGATTTGCAGTCAAATCGGCGGAATTTGTATGTGCGAGGAGGGTAAACATCGCGCTCCCTTTCAGCTTGAGATATTCGGCGATGACCATGAGAATTTGGCGCGCATCTACGTCCATCTTTTTTTCAAAAAAATCGATGTCGAGACTTTGAAGAGCCCCGAGTGATGCACGGTCATGCTCATCGGCAAGGGCTTTCGGGAGATAGTGGGAAAAATCAGTGGAAACGATCATGAGCGTTTCAGGTCCGAGATTTTCATTAAAAAATTGAGCGAGTTTTTTGGCATTTTCACTCGACATGGGCTCACGAACGAGGAGCGGAGTAAAAACAGCATTTGGAAAAAACCTCTCCACAAAAGGCAAAAGCGCCGTAATGGAGTGATCGCCTTCGGGAATTCCAGTTTCCGCCGCTGCAAAATTCTGCTTCGTCATGGTTTCGATCAGCGATGTGTCTGCGGATATTTCACCGTAGTTCGTCTGCCAGTTGTGCGTCGCGGTGATCACGCCGGCATTGCCCCGAAAATAATGATTTGGGCCCATGAGGATGATGCGCTTGGGCGGATTATTTTTCCGCGCGGCAGCGACATACGCAAAACCATCTCGTATCTGCCGGTCCGCCACGAGGTGATGCGGGACGATCAACACGGGAATATTTTTCTGCGGAATATTTTTCGGGAGGGCAGCGTCGATCAAAGCACGGTAAATGTCTTGGGAAATATTTACCGATGCATCCCCGTTCACGGGCAAAATCAAAAACACACCCCACGCTGCGAGGCTGAGGTAGAGAGAAACGAGTGCAAAAATTTTTGCGAAGGTTTTCATAATTCTAACGTTTAATACGCAAAGAATGAGAAAATCTTACAGGGAATGTTGAAGCTTTGGCTGCCGGCCTTTCCTCGCTCGGACCGGCTCGGCCTACCGCGTACAATTTCCCCAACAACTTTTCCCATATACCTCGTCTTGATTCGCGGCAGTTGATCAACGCCGACTCATCATACTGCAACTGCCGCTCGACATCCTCGCTTAGGCAATCCGGCAGCCAAAACCATCTCCTGGGTATTATTTTATACAGCTCCTGCTTGGGTCAAGCTCAGGCGGGTGCCGCGTGGGTATCGCGCGGCCTCGTGGGTCCCAAGCAGGAGCTGTAGAGTGGAAAGGAAGGGGGGCGAGTGTCCCGCTTAGCGGGACCGAGCTCATGGGGGAAACCTTGGTTTCCCCAAGATTGAGCAAATCCCCCCACCGGCGTACCGATAGGGGGCTCTGCTGGACGAAAATCCTTTCTGCGCATTCAGCACTTCTTTCGGTTGAGGCGGGAAACGAGGGCCCAGATCGCCAGCAGCATGACGCCGCCGAAGATCGCGAGCACGGCGACCAGGTCGCCGACGCTGATTCCCTGGACCACGGTGGCCTGGGGAACGGCCTGGGAGGGGGTGAGCCCGCCCTTTCCTCCCGGCGAATTGGCCAGGGCGACGGTGCTCGCAAGCATCGCCGTAAAACCGAGCACGAACGCGGACAAACGATTCCTCATGGGAACTCCTGTGTCACTCGGCTTACGCCTGTGACTTCAAATGGGAGGGACCGAACCGTAAATTGAACTGAAAGGAAAACTCGAACAGCAGAGAGAATATCCGGAAAGGAAAATTTACCATCTTATCTCGATGAACCATGCGAGCGCACGGCGCGAGCGCGAACGAGCGGGTTTCCCGCGAAGTGAGCTTAAAAAAGAGGCAGAATTTATTCCTTTTCCAGATAACTCCCTGATGATCTTAACCTGTTATTTCAAAGATCTTGACAAACCTGTTATAACCTTGACAAATACCACTTAATTTGATAGATTTTCAGCTCGTTATTATAACAATATTTTTTATCCTGTCAAGAAAATATGCTACCAGGCGAGCTCATAGCAGACATTCAGCAGCAAGAAGATGATGCGCAAAAACGCGTCCTTGAGTTAGAAACGGAAAGAACAGAAAGACAAGCAGAAGGCACTGATATTTCCGATATCGAAGCTGAACTCGAGGCTGCCCGCGAAGTCCTCCAACAAGCAAAATTCCATCGGCTCCTTGTCCTCGGCGAAACGCATGCCATTTTCCCACCGGATGAGACAAAAAGAGAACTTCGAGAGCGGCGGGCGCAAAACCGATACTGGATGGAAAAGAAAAAACCCGGAGAAGTTCCGGGAACCTTCGACCGAACGACAAAACCTATTTTACGGAAACGGCTCGAACACAGCGTTACCGCAGACTACGAACGGGACAAATGGGCCATTATCAACATACTGCTCGAAACCCTCCAAAACGCCGAACCGAACGACAGCGGCGGAACATGGTTTGGCGTCGAGATTTTTGTGCGCGGAGGGTGGAAGGTGTGGCGACCCTTTACGTTTTCAAAGAAAGATAAAACCTGGGTGCCATCAAAAGAAATGGATGACTATAAAAACGACGAAATTGAGGCCGTGAGAATTGTCGATAATGGGAGCGGCTTTGTTCCCACGGAACTTGCCATTTTTGGAAGCTCGAAAGATCCGGATTCTGCCGCCGGCGGACGTTTTGGAGAGGGAGGAAACATGGCAGACGTAACGGCCTGCCGCCTCGGCATCGAAGTGAAAAAATCTTCCCGAAACTGGCAAGCAAAAGCCCGTCTTTTTGATCAACAAGCAACAGGCAGAACCGTTCAACGACTCGCCTATGACACGGAGTTCCACGACGATGTGCGTCCCGGAACCTGCGTGGAGTTTCGAAAATTCGGACCCGAATTTGTGGAAGCTCTGCGCGGCGTGCATGAACACTACCTCCCGCTCCGAGGATCGGAGTACCGAGCAATTTCCCACACTGATTCCGGCGACATTGTGGAAACGAAAGATACGAATATTATTTTTATCAAAGGACGAGCATATCCCGTGGTGCCTGAACCGAACAAACCGTTTCTCTTTTCTTATAATCTGAGTCGTTTTGTGGTGCAGGACCGAAACCGAAGCCGCATCAATCTCTATGATGCCATCGGTGATATTCGAGACATCTGGGGACAAAACAGAAATCGCCAAGCCGTAAAAGATCTTATCACGGCTCACAAAAACGGCCACCCGTGCTTTGAACTTGAGCAACTCGGCGAACACACCGCGCATACCTCATGGCATGATGAAGTTCTTGATCTATTTGGAGAAATCGCATGCGAAGTATACGACATTCCCGATCCAAAGAAATGTTTCTCGACCATGGGCAAAGGCTACGAAGAAGCAGAGAAATT
>ORJL011424003.1_pt1 | contig 73641 bp, 73 predicted proteins | sample 1779941 | NCBI WGS metagenome assembly ORJL01 (sample SAMEA104232317, study PRJEB22302) | groundwater metagenome | biome: forest; feature: aquifer; material: groundwater | place: USA | collected 2011-08-07 | depth 5.8 m | reverse complement strand
TCTTTTTTGCCAGCCACCGACTAATTCTCTCTCGGTCACGAGCTGATAGACGCCGGTATCTCTTTTGTTCTTTCCTTTTCATAACGCCTCCTTGCGGTTATTATATCCCGCAGGTGTTGCGTTAAATTAACGGAGCTACCTAACTATTGATTACTAAATCAGAGCTATAAACTCCAAAAATATTTAGCAATCCCATTAATCGCCTCCTTTAAATATGACCGATAGAATGTTAGGTCTCATGCTGGCACAATTGCAGAGCCCCCCATGACACCCTAGAAACTCTATGCCGCTTTGCGCTTTTGATGAGCGGCGTGACGAGGGCTCATCACAGCATCAATATCATCGGCGGAAACATAATCTTTTGATTTTGACTCCTTAATCTGATCTATAAACTTTAAATCAGCCAAATCTTCGAGGCGCTCATGAATCAGCTCTTTCATGCAATGAGAAAAATCCTGACCCGTATAAGCTAGAAGCACCCTGAGTGCTTTTTCTTCGTCTTTATTCAATCTCAATGTTTTAACGCTCATAAATACTCCCCCTTGGACCAAGGCCCTCAACGATCACGTCTGAATCCAGCCTAAATATCGCCCGAAAATTCCCGATCCTTAAACGATAATATTTATAAGGTCCCTTATCGACCATTTTCTTAATATCAAAGATACGAAAATTTCTTGTCCTGTCGAACGCGTCGAAGGCATCCCTAAAATCCCGCCATATTTGACTGGGGATCTTTCCCTTTTCTGCTGCTTTCAATACCCGTTTGCTATACAAGACCATAATGAAAGTGTATTACATTGTATTCAATTTGTCAAGTCCGTTAACTACGAATTAAAGCCGTGCGTACGCCTGCTGCTTATTGCGGTCCCTGTAGCCGAGAACACAGATCAGCGCGCAGAAAAGTACGAACCAATCCCCGGCGCGGGTGTAAAAGCTGCCCGGCTTCCGCACCACCACGTCGTGAGCTTTGCGGCCAGTGACAAAAATGGTCTCACCTTTGTCCTCGACATGGGCCAGGACCTCTCCTTCGGGGGAAATAAAACAGGAATACCCGGTGTTCGTCGCGCGCACCACAGGCACTCGATTTTCGACCGCACGGAACACCGACGCGGCGGCGTGCTGATACGGCGCGCTCGTCTTGCCGAACCAGGCATCGTTGGTGACGTTGACAAGCAGCTCCGCGCCGTTGTTGACGAAACTTCTCACAAGCCCCGGGAAAATATCCTCAAAACAGACCAGCGCCGAAAATTTCACATGGGAATTAGGCTTCTGGTAGCGCGTGTCCACCGTGAAGACCGTCTTTTCGCGGCCCGGCGTGAAGTCGCCGATATGGATAAAATGGCGGATGATGCCGAACACCGGCGCGAACGGGATGTATTCGCCGAAAGGCACCAGATGCACCTTGTTGTACCGTTGTTTTTCTTCTCCGTCGGCGCCGTAATGCACGACGCTATTGAAAAAGCTCACACCCTCTTCGAGGTCGCCGTACGTGGGTACGCCGACGAGCACCTCCGTGCGCGATTGCCGGACCATGCTGCGTAAATGCGCGGACATCACCGGTTCGTCCTCGAGATACCCCGGAAACGCCGTCTCGGGCCAGACGATAAGGTCCGACTTTTCGATCGCGCTCATGAATGTGAGACGCTTGTATTTCTCGAAGATAATGCCTTTGATGCGCGCGTCCCACTTCTGGTCCTGAGGAATGTTGCCCTGGAGCAGCGAAATGCGCAGGTGCTTATTGGACACCGCGGCATCCGCCTTAGAGCCGAGCGCCAGCTTGACCGCGCCGTAGCCGTTGACAAGCGTCCATGACAGCACCAACGCGGCCGCAAGGCCCATGAGAGACTTCTTGCGGTAATCGGTCTGTTCGGGGATTGCGGCCGGCGGACGCAGGCGGAAGGACCGGGCGAGCTTGAAAAGCCCGACGTTGACGAACAAAATGAAGAACGACACGCCGTACGCGCCCGTCAGGTCCGCGATCTGGATCACCGGCAGGTTTCGCCACTGACTGTAGGCCACGAGCGCCCACGGCAAGCCGCCGAACACGATCACGCCGCGCAACCACTCCAGCACGACCCAGGCCGCCGGCACATATAGGAGCGTTTTTAGATCATTGCGGTAGAGCGTGATGCCGAGTTCACCGCGGAGATTCAAAAAATCGGCGCAAACCAAACCAAACCCCGCAAAATACAGCGCAAGGTACGCCACGACGAGCAAAAAACCGGGTACCGTGACGTTCACGAGCCAGAAGCCGGTCAACGCCCAAAAGAGACACCCGAACAGGAAAGATGCTTTGAGCGCGTCGCCCGAGGGGCAGCCTTCTATAGCCAAAAAGTAGGGTACAAACGCGACGAACGCGGCGGGCCACCAGGCCGCGAAATGGAAGGGTGCGGCGAGAAGTGCGGCGGCGGCAAAGACGAGCGCGGGTCCGCGGAAACGAGTTAAGCGCCGTGGCACTTTTTAAATTTTTTTCCGGACCCGCAGGCACAAGGGTCGTTGCGGCCGGGTTTGTCTTCGGTCTTATGAATAGGCGCCTTCGGCACGGCCGCGCCCGTGTGGATGAGCGGATCGTCGGCGTATTCGTCTTCCATGGGCATGCCTCCCGGCCCGCGCCCCTGCAACGGCATGGTCTTGAGCGCTGATCCGGCTTCAGGGTGCAGAAAATGCATAGGCGTTTCTTTCTTCGGCGCGGGGGCCTGAACGGGCTTCGCCGGATCCTGAGGCTGGACGCGGAAAATGAACGCGAGTGAATCTTCCTTGATCTGGTAGATCATCGACTGGAACGCCTCGAACGCCTCACGCTTGTACTCGACAAGCGGATCCTTCTGCCCATACGCGCGCAGGCCGATCCCTTCGCGCAGATTGTCCATGCTCCGCAGATGGTCCTTCCATTTAGAGTCCACGACATCGAGAAGGATCACGCGCTCGAGATGGCGCGTGAAATCGCGGCCGATCTCTTTTTCTTTTTCTTCGTACGCCGACTTCGCGCGCTCGATCAGCGACTCGGCCATCTCGTCGGCGTGTTGGCCCTGAAGCCCTTCGAGGGACAGCGGGAAGATCTGCCGCACGCGCTCGGTGAGTTCCTGGAAACCGTTTTCCTGATCAGGGGAATAGCCGGCCGTGAGCGAGTCGACCACTTCTTCGATCATCCCCGTAAAATGTTCTTTAAGGTCGGCGCCCTCAAGGACTTTTTTGCGCTCGGCATAGATCACTTCGCGCTGATGGTTCATGACATCGTCGTAGTCGAGAAGGTGTTTGCGGATCTCGAAGTTGCGGCCTTCGACGCGCGTCTGGGCGGTTTCGATGGCGCGCGAGATGAACGGATGCTCGATCTCCTCCCCTTCTTCCATGCCCATGCGCTGCATGAGCCCCGCGATGCGTTCGGAGCCGAAGATGCGCATGAGATCGTCTTCCATCGAGAGATAAAAACGCGACGAACCGGGGTCCCCCTGACGGCCTGAACGGCCGCGGAGCTGATTGTCGATGCGGCGCGCTTCATGGCGTTCGGTGCCGAGCACGTGCAGACCGCCGAGTTCCTTGACGCCTTCGCCGAGCACGATGTCGGTGCCGCGACCGGCCATGTTGGTGGCGATCGTGACGGTCCCTTTCTGGCCCGCGTTCTTGATGATCTCGGCTTCCATCTCGTGATACTTGGCATTCAGCACGTTGTGGATGATGTGCGCTTTGCGCAGAAGATTGGAAAGGTGCTCGGACTTCTCGATGGACACGGTGCCGACGAGGACCGGCTGGCCCTTCTTGTGAAGCTCCGCGATCTCATTCACGACCGCATTGAATTTCTCACGCTCGGTGCGGTAGATGCGGTCAGGAAAATTCTTGCGGATCATCGGACGGTTGGTCGGAATGACAACGACGTCGAGCTTATAGATCGTGTGAAACTCCTGCGCCTCGGTCTGCGCGGTGCCGGTCATGCCCGAAAGCTTGTTGTACATGCGGAAATAGTTCTGAAACGTGATCGTCGCGAGCGTTTGGTTCTCTTCCTCGACCTTCACGCCCTCCTTCGCCTCGAGGGCCTGGTGGAGACCGTCGGAATAGCGGCGGCCGGGCATCAAGCGGCCCGTGAACTCGTCGACGATGAGGACCTCGCCGTCTTTCACGACGTAGTCGACGTCTACTTTGAAAAGCGTGTGGGCGCGCAGGCCCTGGTTCACGTGGTGCACGAGCTCGACGTTGGACGGATCGTAAAGATTTTCGACATGAAGCGCCTCTTCGGCCTTCTTCACGCCCTTCTCGGTCAAGGAGACCGTGCGCGTCTTCTCTTCGACTTGATAATCCTCGTCCTTCATCATGGAGGGGATGATCTTGTCGATCTTGTAGTATTTGTCGGTGGATTCGTCGCTGGGACCGGAGATAATGAGCGGCGTGCGCGCTTCATCGACGAGGATCGAATCGACTTCGTCGACGATCGCATAATTGAGCTCGCGCTGGACCCGCTGGTCCATGCGGCGGACCATGTTGTCGCGCAGAAAATCAAAACCAAATTCGTTGTTGGTGCCGTAGGTGATGTCGCTGTGGTAGGCCGCTTTGCGGTCTTCGGGCGTAGAACCGTGCTGGATCACCCCGATGGTGAGCCCGAGATATTCGTAGAGCGGTCCCATCCACTCGCGGTCGCGTTTGGCCAGGTAGTCGTTGACGGTCACCACATGCACGCCGTGGCCGGAAAGCGCGTTGAGATAGACGGGCAGCGTCGCGGAGAGCGTCTTGCCTTCACCGGTGGCCATTTCGGCGATCTTGCCTTTGTGAAGCGCCAAGCCGCCGACCAGCTGCGAGTCGAAGTGACGCATCTTGAGCACGCGCACAGAAACCTCGCGCATGACGGCAAACGCCTCGGGCAGGATCTGGTCGAGCGTCTCGCCTTTTGTCAGCCGTTCGCGGAATTCGGCGGTCTTGCCGCGAAGCGCCTCCTCGGAAAACCCGGAGATCTGCGCTTCGAATGAATTGATCCGCTGGACGACCGGCACGAATTTTCGCAGCATGCGGTCATTCTGCGAACCGAACAATTTTTTAAGGACCCAGCCGACCATTTAAAAATTATCCTTTCTTGGCGGCGCCGCCAAGCACCTTGAGGGACGCCTCTAAAAATCCGGTCAGATCACCGTCCAGGACGCCTGCGGCGTTGGACGTTTCGAAATCGGTGCGGTGGTCTTTCACCATCTTGTAAGGATAAAGCACGTACGAGCGGATCTGACTGCCGAAAGCGATCTCCTGCTTTTCGCTGTACGTCTTCTGCTGCTCCGCCTCGCGCCGGACCATTTCCCGCTCATACAAACGGCTTTTCAATACCTTCATCGCGGTCGCACGGTTCTTGATCTGCGAGCGTTCGTTCTGACACTGCACGACGATGCCTGACGGCATATGCGTGATGCGCACCGCGGAGTCGGTCGTGTTGACGCCCTGGCCGCCCTTGCCGCCGGAGCGGAACACGTCGACGCGGATATCCGCCTCTTTCACTTCGATCTTCACGTCGTCCTCGACCTCGGGGATGACCTCGACCGAGGCAAACGACGTATGGCGCCGCTTGTTGGCGTCGAACGGCGACACGCGCACCAGGCGATGCACGCCGTTCTCATATTTCAAATAGCCGTAGACGTACTCACCCGCGATGCTGAACGTCACGTTCTTGATGCCCGCTTCTTCCCCGGACAGCATGTCCAGCACTTCGACCCTGCACTTGCGTTCTTCCGCCCAGCGCGAGTACATTCGGAACAGCATCGCCGCCCAGTCGCATGATTCGGTGCCGCCCGCGCCGGCGTTGATGCTGAGGATGGCGGCGTTGCGGTCGCTCGGGCCGCTCAAAAGCTTCTGGAATTCAAGCGCTTCAGCCTTCTTGCCGAGCGAAGACAGCTCCTCTTCAAGATGTTTGAGTGAGCTATCGTCGTCACCTTCGGTGATCGCGATGAGCTCGGCCAGATCAGAGCTGTGCTTCTGGAGCTCAAGGTAAAGACTGATCTGATTCTTGAGCCCCTTTAGTTCCTGAATGACGGAATTCTTGCCGCCGCCGGTCCAGAAATCAGGACTGGAGACTTCTTTGTCTAAAAAATCGATCCTCTCCTGCAGGCGCGGGACATCAAAGATACCTCCCGAGATCGTCCAGCTTCTGCTGGACAGCCTTCAACTCAAAAAGTAATTCCTTCTTCAATTTACCGGCGCCCCTTTTTCTTTCCGAATGCGTCCGCGACAAAATCCTGTGCGAGTTTCTGGCCTGCCAGCTTGGGACCTTCGGCCTCGGGCATCTTAGCGTCGGTCACGGTGGCCATCACTTTGTCTTTCCAGAGCGCGCGGCCGGTCTTGGCGTCCTTGACCGTCATGTTGGCCTGGATGCGCGCGTAATGTTCGACGGTCACCGCGTCGTACGCCGCGCCGCCCGCTCCCATGATCATGTCCACAGGGTCGTGGTCCGTCCAAAAATACTCGGCGATCTCCGTCTCGACCGCAACCTCAGCGGCCTCGCGTGCGGGAACGACCTCGAATTGAATACTTTTGCGCGCGACAAGCGCCTCTTCGATGAGCTTTTTGAGCGCGGGCAAATCCACTTTCTTGACGGCCGAAACATCGGAAGGATCTTGAACAAACACTTTGACGGTCCCCTTGCGCGAGAACTGGGAATACAGCCCGTCAGCGGCGAAGGATTGTCCTGTAAAAACAAAAAAAACTGCGGCGGCCAGAAGGGCCGCGGTTTTGAAACGCATAATGAACCTCCGATTTCTGCGCATCATAGCATAGCGGAAGGGGTTAATCAACGGGCGGAAGCCCGCGTCAAGCGTTGATCGGGAGGGTGATCGTGAAGACGGTGCCCTTACCCTCTTCGGAATCGAAGCGGATCTGGCCGCCGTGGCGTTCGATGATGCCATAGGAGATGGAAAGCCCTAAACCGGTGCCCGGGGTGGAGTCGGAACCGCCGCCGACGACTCCCCTCGTCGTGAAGAACGGCTCAAACACACGGTCCCGTATCGCCTCCGGAATACCGCAGCCGGTATCCTTGAACGCGATCACGAGGCACCCCTTTCCCTTGTCATGGCTTCTCGTGGCATCGGCCGCGCATACCGACGCACAATCGCAAACCAGCATCGTGACCTCAAGCTTCTTCTCGGCGGAATCGCGCATCGCATCGATGGCATTATAAATAAGGTTCACGAACACCTGCGCAAGCTGTCCCGGAAAGCAGGTGATCTTCGGCGCATCGGCGATACGGACAGAGCTGGTGATCCCCGCCGAACGCAGCGATTTGTCGAGCAGAAGGACGTTGTGACGCAAAAGGTCACCCACCGAAACCAGTTCATTTTTCTGGAATTCATCCTTTCGAGCAAAGTCGAGAAGACTTTTCGCCACCCTGCCGCCGCGCTGTGCGCATTCGCGGATCGCAGAGGTGGTCTCGCGGATCTCTTCGGGGCTTTCCAAATGGGTCAGGAGTTCGGCTAAGGCGCTGATGACATGGAGAATGTTATTGAACTCATGCGCGATGCCGGCGGCCAGCGTGCCCGCCGCGGACATCTTGGAGCTCTGAAGCAGCGCCGATTGCATGCGGCGCAGCTCATCATTGAGCTCTTTTTGACGGTCCTGGAACCGCTTCATGCGAAGCTGCGCGTCCGCGCGCGCGACGGTCTCCTGTTCGTCGATGGGCTTGAGAATGTAATCGCTCGCGCCGAGCTGGAAACCCTTGAGCTTTGACTCGGGGCGGTCGAGGGCGGTGATGATCAGAAGCGGCACGTCCTTATAACGCTCGTCGGCTTTAAGCAGAAAACAAAGATCGAAGCCCTCGTTGTCCGGCATGACGACGTCCAGGAATACAAGGTCCGGCGGGGAATCTTTCGCAGACTCCAGCGCCTCGCGGCTGTCGTGCGCAAAATGAAAGACGTAATCCGGATGAGCGGCGGCCAAGACGGACTTTAGCGCTTCGCGGCTTTTCTCATCGCGGTCGACGATGAGGATATTCGTGCTTTTTTTGGGTATACTGCGAGGTCCGGGCATAGTTTCTTTTACCATATTTTCGAGGCCGGAGCGAGTGATTCCAGAATACGCCTGGCCGTCTTCTCGCTGACCTGGCCCCTCTCCATCAATTCTTCGACGTTCATGGCCGCTATTTTTTTGACGGAACCGGCCTTTTTGAGGAGCTTCGCGCGCGTGGCGGGGCCCACGCCGGGGATCGCGTCCAGGAGCGACACGATCGCCTCCTTTTTGTGTAAACGCCGGTGATAGGAGATCGCGAAGCGGTGCGCCTCGTCGCGGAGATGGCGCACCAGATGCAAAAACGGCGAACTCAAAGGAAAAACGTAAGGCATTTCCCGTCCGGGCTTGAAAAGATGTTCGTGTTGTTTGGCAATGGAAACAACAGGAAGTTCGGTAAGCCCGAGCGCGTCGAGCTCCGCCTTCACGACACCCAGGTGCCCCTTTCCGCCGTCGATGACGACAAGGTCAGGCAGGGTGGTCTCTTCCGTCGCTCTTCCATAACGGCGGCGGATCACTTCACGCATCATGCTGTAGTCGTCGATCCCCTTGACCGTCTTGATCCGAAAACGCCTGTAATCGGAACGCGCGGGTTCGCCGTTGACAAAAACCACCATCGACCCGACCGCTTCTTGGCCCATGATATTTGAAATGTCGAAACACTCCATGCGTACCGGAAGATGCGGCAGCTCCAGCGCCTCCTGAAGGGCGCCCAGCGTTCCCTCGCCGCGGGCGCGCGGCCCAGACGCCGGGACCGACGAGAGGGCTTGGATTTCTCCGAGGATCGTCTGCGCTTTCTCGTATTCGCGCTTCGATGAATGCTCCTTCATGCGACGCATGAGGTTTCGCACGAGCGCGTCGCGGCGCCCCTCTAAAAAGGATTCCAGCTCTTTCACCGTGTGCCTGTAATGCGCGCGGGCCTCGAATCCTTCACAAGGCCCGCCGCACTGGCCGAGATGGTATGCCAGGCAGACTTTTTTGGGCAGCGTCCGGCAAATACGCAGCGGGAATTGCTGCCTTAGCATCTTCACGGCCTGATGCAACAAATACGCGCTCGTGTACGGTCCGAAGTATTTGCCTCCGTCGGCTTTCCGCGTGCGCACCACCAGAAGGCGCGGATACTCCTCACCCGTGATCTTGAGGAACGGGTAGCTCTTGTCGTCGCGAAGCTCCTGATTGTATTTCGGAAGGGATTCTTTAACCAGACAAGATTCAAGAAGAAGCGCTTCGGCCTCGGTAGGCGTCTCGATGACATCGATGCGCTTCACCTGGGCCAGCATGACGCCCTCTTTGGTGAACGACTCCCCGTAACAACGAAAGTGGCCCATGACGCGTTTACGGAGGGAGAGCGCCTTACCGATATAGATCGGGTGGTTGCCGCGATCCTTGAAAAGATACACGCCGGGACGGTCGGGCAGTCCGGCGATGCGGCTTTTGAGAAAATCGGGTATTAAGCGCGCTTCCATGCGGCGATCTTTCTGGCTTCGGGCACGCCGGCGGCGTACGCGACTGCAAAATAGACGGCGACAGAGGCCGCGATCCCGGCAGCCAGAAAGGCCGCCTGAAGACCCGAGCCCGCCTCGGCGCGCGGCACGAGCACGAAGCGGCCGTATGCAAAAGCGAAGAGCCCCATCACCACAGCCGACCCGAGGATCTTCACCAGATCCCGCGCGGCGGCGGCGGCGCCGAGCGGACCGATGCGGGCCCGGAGCGCGCGGTAAAGGAGGAACAGATTCACCGTCGCGGAAATACTCGACGCAAGCGCCAGGCCGCCGATCTTAAGCGGCCACATGAGCGCGACGCTGAGCGCGACGTTGAGCGACACCGAAACGCACATGATCTTCACGGGAGTGCGCGTATCCTGCATCGCGTAGAATGCGTTCACGAGGATCTTGATGAGACAGCATGAGAGGAGCCCGAACGCGTAGAAAAAAAGCGCGCTCGACGTGATCCCCGTCGAATAAGCGTCGAATTTACCGCGTTCAAAAATGATGTGCACGATGGGGCGCGCCAGCGCGATCAGCCCCGCAGCCGCAGGAAGCGTGACAAACGCGAGCGACCGCGACACGACGACAAGCGTCTCCTTCATCCCCTTTAGATCGTTCTTCACCGCCTGCGCGGAGAACGTCGGCAGGATCGCCTGCGCGAGCGAGATGCCAAAGATCGCCAGCGGAAGCTGAAAAAGACGGTTCGAATAATAAAGCGCCGATTGGCCGCCGGGTCCGATGACCGACTCGAACGACGCGAGAATGGAATCGACGAATACGTTGATCTGATAAAGTGCGGATCCGAACGCGCGCGGGATCAGCAGCTTCGCGATCTTGTGCGCGCCCGGATCGCCGAAGACGGGCTTCATGAACTTGAAACCGCTCTTGATGAGCGGCGGCACTTGGCATCCCAGCTGAAGAACGCCCCCGAGCAGCACGCCCATCACCAGCGCCATCGGACCGAAGCGGTCTTCCAAAAAAAGTCCCGCGGCGATCATGGACAGGTTGAGGAGGATCGGCCCGAACGCCGAGGCCGTGAACTCCTTCAACGTGTTGAGGACCCCCATCGCCAGCGCAGACAGGCCGATCAGGAGGATGTAAGGAAAAATGACCCGGGTGAGCGTGACCGTCAGAGGAAACTTATCCGGGTCCGCGGAGTGGACGAAACCCGGCGCGATGAGCCGCACGACCGCCGGAGCGAAGACGACGCCCATGACCGCCAAAAAAGTCAGGATCGCGGTCATTACGCAAAAGAGCGTCGAGACGAGCCTCCAGAACTCTTTCGGCCGGTTCTCGCGGCATTCCGTCAGGACAGGCACGAACGCCGCGTTGGCCGCCCCCTCGCCGACAAGATCCCGCAGGAGGTTGGGAAGCTTGAAGCTGACCACGAACGCCTCCGCTCCGAGCCCCGTGCCGAACGCCGCCGCGATCACCAGGTCCCGGACAAAGCCCAGGATACGGCTCACGCCGGTCAGGGAGCCGATAATACCGGCTGATCGGACGAGCTTACGATGAGTTGACATAAGAATCCATTTTCTGTAGAATACGGCCTTTAAAGGTAATTCCGTAACCGAAACTTTATAGGGAACTTATGGCACATCGCAGACAATCGATCAAGAAAATCCGCGTCGACAAACGCCGCCGCGAGCACAATGTTCAGATCATTTCAGAACTCAAGACCGTCGCACGCAAAGCGGCCGCGGCCGTCACCGCGAAGAATGTCGACCAGGCGCTCATCGAGTCTCGCGATTATTTCTCGAAGCTCGACAAGGCGGTCAAAAAGGGCATCATCCACAAGAACCGCGCCTCCCGCCGTAAATCGCGCATCATGCTCCGCATCAATTCCCTCAAGAAGGCCAAAAAAGCCTGATCTTTAACTGATCAAAAAGCCTCGAATGCGAGGCGCGTTCGAGCGACCGCGGAGGCGTATCAGAAGATACGCCGCACAAGGGAGCGAAGCAACGCAACGACGCAGTCGGGGCTTTTTCATCAGTTAGAGGCAAAGTTCGAGAACCAGTCGCTCAAGGGCAATCCGGTCTCCGGCTTTGCCTGTTTTTATGCTCTCGTCGCACACCAGAAGCCGGGCCGTCGCGTCGCGCAAGCGCTCCGCCGATACCCTCGCGGCCTGCCTCATGAATTTGTCCAGGAAGAAGGAATTGATCTTCATTTCCGCGCCGACATCGCGCGGCGAAAGTCCCCGGTCGAGCAGACGCCTCGCACGGCGCAGGCGCTCGAACTGACCCGCCAGCACCGCCACGACTTCAAATCCTCTGGTCCCCTCTTCCAGCAACGCGGCCGTCATCGCACTGGCGGCGGCGGCATCCCGCTCGAGCACGCAGTCCACGAGTTCAAACACGTCCGCCTGGACAGATCTTCCGAGAAGCTTCTCCACGTCGGTACGCGTCACACGCTTCAAGGGATGCACGAAAAGCGCAAGCGATTCAAGCGATGAAGCTAAAGCCGCCGTGTCGCGGCCCGCGCGTTCGACAAGCACCGGTATGGCGTCGCGGTCTACCGTGATCCCCGAACGGCGTGCTCTCCCCTCGATCCAAGCCGGAAAATCACGGTCGAACGGCGTGTAACAAGTGACGAGTTTCCCGATCTCAATCAGGCGATGGGGAAATGAGTTCTTTTTGGCCGACGCGCCGTCAGAAATCAGGACCAGGACGGCTGACGGCGGAAAATGCTCGCTAAAGCGCGTGACCGCATCCCACTCCTCATCCTCAAAATCGTCCACACCGGAAACGATGGCGAGTCTTTTCTCGGACAGGAACGGCATGGTCTGGAGAAATTCGAACAGGAAGGACAGCGGTTTTTCGCCGGCGCGGAACTCGACGCCGTTTAGATCGGCGCCGGTGCCGTTGGGGAAAAGCGACCCGCGAAGGTCGCGGACAAACTCATTCTTCAGGAATTCTTCTTTGCCGACCAGCAGGTAAAGCCCACTCACCACAGCTCGAGCGTCTTCTCGACAACGCGGCGGGCGGCGTCCTCCACGGCGCGGGCGGCCGCGTCATCCTCGGTGGCGGCATGCTGGCCCGCGACAAAAAAAGTCGTGTCGCCCGCGAGAGCGGGGTCGTGCCAGATCACCTCATGGTTGGATCTCCGGTAAACGGAGACGTCGAGCACGACATTCACGCGATACTCTTCGATGTCATCGCCCTCGGTATAGCGGAGAGCGTCGCGGCGATAATTGGTCAGCCTGGCCTCGACGATGGCGTCGGAGTCATCCGGGTGGCTGCTCACGCGGAGGTTTCCGTCGAATATAAAGCGGTTGATGATGGCGTTGGTCAGTTCGACTTCAAGTCCGGGGCGATACACACGAAAGTGGTCCTTGCCGCTGTTCTCCGTGGAAAGGTCGATAGCATTCTTCACCGGAGCGACATGGATGCGCTTGATGTCTGCCGGTAAAAGCGACTTGGTCGTATATCCACAGCCCGCCAGAGCGGTGGAGAGCAGCAGGACCGCGGCCACGCGCTTGGCCACCTTCACCACAGGCGGAAGCCTGATTTAGGCTTGGCAGGTGCGCCGCTTTCGGCGTTCACGATCTCATCCACGCGCTTCTTGGCGCGCTCGGTGAACGGCGACTCAGGATACTTTGTGACGATCTCCTGGTAATAAACTTTAGCACTCGAGAACTTCTTCTGCCCGTCATAGAAAACGGCGGTTTCGTAGCTCGTCTGCGCTTTTTTATTGCGCAGCACCTTGATGGCCTCATCGGCCTCAACGGTCTGCTTGTCAGAGGGAAACGTGTTCTTGAACCCCTCGAATTCGTCGATGGCGCGCTGTGCATACTCGTCATTGTATTGCGACTGCTTGGAAGCCTGCATCGAACAATAGGCGATCTGATATCGGGCCTGAGCGACCAGTTCGGAACTGGGGTATTCGTCAACAAGAGCTTGAAAAGCTTTCTGCGCCTCTTCGAACGAACCTTGCAACTTATAAACTTCGCCGAGTTTGAACTGCGCCTGGTCCCCAAACGAGCCGAACGGCGCGTTTTTCACGATGTGTTTGTAAAGTTCGATGGCCTTTTCCTGCCCGGAAAGGACGGGGATGCCCAAAAGCTTCATCTTTTCGCCCGAAGCGAACTTATTGGCGATGTCGAATTCCCGGCGGACCGCGTCCTTGATGCGGTCGCTGTACGGATAGCGGTCGATGAGCTTCTGGTAGGAGTCTCCGGCCTTCGCGAGATCGGATTTTTCTTCCCATGACTGACCGGCATAATAAACGCCTTCGGCGGCCAGGCGCGAATTAGGGAATGCCGCGGGCAGCTTGTCGAATTCCTCGATCGCGCGGTCCCAGTCCTTCTTATTGAAGAACTCAAGCGCCCAGGAATACTGCTCTTCAGGGGTGTCTTTGGCCGCGTTCTTGGGATTGATCCACTTCCCCAGGTCCGGGCTCCACATCCAATAAGCTTCCGCCGGCAGAGCGAAAAAAAACAGTCCGACGAACAGGAAAAACGCTACAAATCGCTTTGTCATGGGTTGAAAGCCTTCCGTAAGTCTCTTAGCTTATAATGACGGCAAGGGGTTGTCAATGGGACGACCAGCTCAAAGTTCCCGGCACAACCTCTTGATTCCCGCGCGGATAACGGCTAGAATCACGGCGTGGATAAAAAAAAGCATCTCTTGGTTCAAATCGGCGCAGGCCTATCTTCGGGACCTTCATGGATCAGCTATGACAGCTCTCCCACGCTCGCCATTTCAAAAATTCCACTATTAGGGCCCTTCCTCTTAAAATCAATCAAAGGCCCAAAATGGCCGAACTCCACGCGGTACGCAGATATTCTAAAAGGTCTGCCGCTGCCTGAAGAGAGCTGCCGGCTAATCTTTTGCTCCCACATGCTGGAGCATTTAAGCCTGTCCGATTTTAAAACAGCACTTCGGAAGATTTATCAATATTTAGAGCCTAGCGGAACTTTCCGCCTAATCGTTCCCGATCTTGAGGCTTATGCGAAACGCTACACCCTGGAAATAGCAGAGGGCCGCCGGGACCACGCGGCGACCGCATTTATAAAAGAGACCTACCTGGGCTGCGAAAGCACTCGTCAAAATTTCGCTTCACGCCTCAGAGAAGCATTGGCTAGTTCGCGGCACCAATGGCTTTGGGATCGCGGCTCCCTAACCAAAGCCCTTCAAGAATCCGGTTTTCAAAACATCCACTCGCGCCGATTCGGAGAATGGTGTGATCCGATTTTCTCGGAAGTCGAACGCGAAGACCGTCACACCGATGCGATCTGCATAGAGTGTTCCAAATAGTCAGAGCCTGAGAGCGAGCTTAGCCAGAAGGTCCGCCTCCAAATTGACGGTGATACCGAGGCGATAATCGCCCAAAACGGTGTTCCGAAGGGTGTGCGGGACCAGATAAACCCAGAAACCACGAGCGGTCACCTTTCCAAGCGTCAGGCTGACCCCGTCGATGGCCACTGATCCCTTTTCCACGAAATAACGCCCGAGCGCCTTGGGGTAAACCACAAAAAGATCCCGGCCGTTTTTGCGGCGCCGGATGCGGAACACTTTTCCGAGTCCGTCCACATGACCGAGCACAAAATGCCCCTCGACACGGCTTCCGAAACGCAGTGAGCGCTCAAGATTGACCGCATCTTTGGCCTTGAGGCGGCCGAGGTCCGTGCGCCGGAGCGTTTCGGGCACGACGTTGAAGGAAAGCCGTCCCGACGTCTTTTTCACCACCGTCAGGCACGCGCCGTTTACAGCGAGGCTGCCCCCGATCTTGATGCCGCGGGCGATCGCGCCGGCTTCGATCTCGAGCGTGTCCGATGAAATTTTTCGCACGCGGCCCTTCGATTCGACGATCCCGGTGAACATCAGAGTCTCCCCCAGAGAAGCAGGTCTTCGCCCAGGCGCATGACTTCGGTGTCTTTCACGGCAATGGCCTCCTTCACGGATGCGACTCCCTTGCCGCCCACGGCAGGCACAGCGCCGCGGCCGCCGATAATCTTCGGAGCGATGAACGTGTAGGTCTCATGAATAAGATCTTGTTCGAGCGCGGCAGCCGCGATCTCGCCTCCCCCTTCGACTAAAACCCGCACAACGCCGCGGGCGCCCAGTTCATAAAAAAGAGCTTTCAGGTCCACACGGCCGGCCTTTTCTTTGACGACGATCACGGCGGCTTTGCCTTTGAATCGGGCGATCCGCGACGCAGCCGCTTTCTTGGTGACCGCCAGAATAACGGGCGCCGTCCCGCCAAAAAGCTTCGCGTGCACAGGCGTGCGAAGCGAGCTGTCGACCACCACCTTAATGGGATGTCTTTGGTTGCCGGGCAACCGTGCATCGAGCCGCGGGTCGTCCGCGAGCACGGTGTTCACGCCCACGAGCACCGCGTCGGCCGAACTGCGCAGGGAATGAGCAAAATAGCGCGCTTCCCCGCCGGTGATCCATTTTGAATCGCCGGACCTCGTGGCGATGCGGCCATCGAGGCTTTGGGCTGATTTGAGCGCCGCGTAAGGTGTTTTGTTGACGATCCAGTGATTGAAATCCTGGTTCATTGCGGCTGCTTCGTCTGCGAGCACGCCTTCGTCTACATGCAGGCCCGCAGCACGCAGTTTGCGCACACCCTTTCCCGACACGAGCGGATTGGGATCGTGCGCCGCCACGACGACGCGCGACACGCCGCATGAAACGATCAGATCCGCGCATGGAGGGGTTTTGCCGAAATGGGAGCAGGGTTCAAGCGTGACGTAGAGTGTGGCGCCGCGGGCCAGCTTGCCGGCCTGGCGAAGAGCGGCAGCCTCCGCGTGGGCCGCGCCGAATTTTTCGTGACGCCCCTCGCCGAGAACGCGGCCGTTCTTCACGACGACAGCGCCGACATAGGGATTCGGGTGGACACGCGCTGACGCGCTGCGTGCCAACTCTAACGCGCGCCGCATAAATCGAATGTCTTTATTCACAAAAACTCCCATGCTGGTTTCTGGAGGGCCGGCCCTGCTTTTGCGGAGGCACCGTGCGGCAGGCCTATTTCTTACACTCGTTTTTGGCGATCTTGTCGAGGATCCCATTCACAAACTTCGACGAGTCGGGTTCGCCGTATCGCTTGGCGAGCTCCACAGCCTCGTTGATGGCCACCTTCACGGGAATGTCGTCGATGTAGCACATTTCGAACGTCGAGAGCCGGAGGATGTTGCGGTCGACATAGGCCATGCGGTGGATCTCCCAATTCTCGGCGAAACGTTCTATGATCGTGTCGATCTCGGCGATCTTTCCAAGCGCGCCGCGGACAAGGCTCTCGGCGTATGCGCGGACTTCGATGTCCTTCTTGTCGTGCTCGATATCGATCTTTTCCTGGTCGGTCAGATCGAGATCGGAACGGTCTTTCCAGAAATCTTCGAGCACCTCGGCGAGCACGCCCTGATTGATATCGATCTGGTAGAGCACTTGGAGCGCGAACTCGCGGCTTCGGGTCCGTTTTCTCACCGGCGGCGTCCTTTTCCGTCAAGCGCGGTCATCACGCCGGCCATTTCGATGGCGGCCAGGGCCCATTCGCGGCCTTTGTTCATATGCTTGATCCCTGTCCGTTCGAGCGCATGCTTCACGTCGTCGGCGGCGACGATGCCGAGGATCACCGGAATGCCCGAGCGGTCCGCAAGCTCGCGGATGCCCTTGGCCGACTCGGCGACCACCTGGTCAAAATGGCGGGTTTGGCCCTTGATCACCACGGCCAGCGTGATCACAGCATCGGGTTTACGGCGCGCGCGCAGCCGCGCGGCCGCCAGCGGGATCTCGAATGCGCCGGGCACGTACACGACATGAATGTCCTTCTCGCGCGCGCCGTGGCGCACCAGCGTGTCGAGCGCTCCCTCGAGAAGCGTGTTCGTGAGCGCTTCGTTGAACTCTGCAACGACGATGCCAAAGCGGCGGCCGGAGGCGATAAAACTGCCTTTGACGCGATCCACCTTGGGGAATTTCAAGACCGTTTTACGCATCGGGAAGGAAATGGCCCATTTTGTTCTTTTTGGTATTGAGATATTTTTTGTTGTACGGCCCCGCCTTGATCTGGATGGGAACGCGCTCGACCACTTTGAGGCCGTATCCCTCAAGGCCGACGATCTTTTTGGGGTTATTCGTCATCAGTTTGATGCGGCGGATGCCCAGGTCGGACAAAATCTGCGCGCCGACGCCGTAGTGCCTCAGGTCCGCCGGAAAACCGAGCCTTTCGTTGGCTTGCACCGTGTCGAGACCTTCGTCCTGAAGCCGGTATGCCTTGAGTTTATTGAGCAGTCCGATCCCGCGGCCCTCTTGACGCATATAAAGGAGAACACCGCGCTTCTCTTTGGCGATATGCTCAAGCGCGTTCCGGAGCTGTTCCCCGCAATCGCAGCGTTTGGAGCCGAGCACATCGCCGGTGAAACATTCCGAATGCACGCGCACGAGGATCTCTTTCGCGCCTGTCACGTCACCCATCACGAGCGCCACATGATAATCCTTGTCGACCGTGGACTCGTACGCGACGAGCTTGAACTCGCCGAACTCGTTCGTGATGCGCGTTTCGACGGCTTTAAAAACGAGCTTTTCTTTTTTGCGGCGGTATTCGATGAGATCGCGGATCGTGCACATCTTGAGCTTATGCTTTTTCGCGAACGTCACCAGGTCCGGCGTGCGCGCCATGCTGCCGTCGTCGTTCATGATCTCGCAGATGGCGCCGGCCGGATAAAGGCCCGCCAAACGCATGAGATCCACGCAGGCCTCCGTGTGGCCAGCGCGCACCAGCACACCGCCCTCGCGGGCGCGCAAAGGAAACAAATGTCCGGGACGCGCGAGGTCGTTTTGACGCGTCTTGGGATCGATCAGCGCCTTGATCGTCTTCGACCGGTCGTGCGCAGAAATACCGGTCGTCACGCCGTGCGCGGCGTCGATCGAAACCGTCCAAGCCGTCTTGAATTCGTCGGAGTTTTCAGAGACCATGAGGTCGATACCGAGATCGGAGAGCCGTTTTGATTCCATCGGCACACAAATAATGCCGCGGCCGTGTTTGGCCATGAAGTTGACCGCGGCAGGCGTGGCGAACTGGGCGGCCACGACGAGGTCACCCTCGTTTTCGCGGTCGGCATCGTCGACGACCACGATGACGCGGCCCTTCCTGAGGTCCGAAAGAACATCCGGTATAAGACTGAATTTCATCATCAGAAGTACTCGTTCAAAAGCGAGACCGCCTTTTCTTTGAGGCCCGTTAAAAGGCCTTTTTCCCGGCTCAGAAGCGGTGCCTTGCCCTCCAACTCTTTGGCGACCGCAAGGAGCCCGACCGCGGATGCATAACGGGGATGTTCAAGCTTCGGATATCCTGCGGGCGAGACCGTCCTCAGCGGGACGGGCAGCGCCTCGTGCAAGTGAGAAATAAAAACCTTATCGGCGGCCCAATCGCCCGTCACGACGGCCTCTATCACTTCGGGATCGCGTTTAAGAAGGGCCGATGCCGCCGAGACGGCCAACTCGACCGCGGCCGGGACATCCTTGCCGGCGACGGGCACCACCTTGTATTCAGTGATCATGTTATTCCTGTACAGGAAAATATTCAAGAGGTCGCGGCCAAGGTCCAGGACAAGCCTTTTCGTATCTCTATCTCCCTCCGGGAACACGCCATACGCCGTTGACCACGCTGAGAGCACGGGAATAGCCTTAGGCACCAGCGCGCGTTCAAAAACTTTCTGCCACGCCTCCCACCGCTCCGGAGGGGCGGAAAGAACGTGCGTAAAAACGTCGAGCTTTCGGCCGAACACGCCGACCGGATCCGCAACGGCATCTTTGTCGTCGATGAGAAAACCGGTTTCACGCGCATAGACGATGCGCCGTTCGAAATGAGAGATCTGACGCTCGGCGGTTTCCGCCGCGTCGCGGACATCCTCGGCTGAGATCTCGCCCTCCCCTTTCAGGGTCTTGGAAGCCGCCGGATGCGCGCTTTCCATGCCGGGGTCGTCGAAATTGAAATACACCGTCTCTGCGCGCGCGCCGGAGTTTTGCTCGGCCTTTTTCAGGACCTCGACCACCGCCTCGACGGCATCCCCGAGATGCTCGACGCGTCCTTCTTTCACTCCGCGCGGCGCGGCTTCACCGCCGCCGAGAAGACGCAAACCGCCGGGCGCGCGTTCGACGGTCAAAGCCAGCACGACGTCCCGGCCGAAATCAAGAACAGTGAAAGGTTTCTGGGAGATACGCCGGCCGAACTTCACGGAAGGCCGTGTCACCGGGGACCGATGACGACGTCGTCGAAACGCAGGTCGATGTACTTGATACGCTCTTTGTCGAGCGCGACGGTCTTGAGCGTCTGGTCGAGGATCTTCAAGCGGTCGCTGAAGTGGCCGTTGCCGATCCTCACCTCGATGTCGCTGTCGACCCAGAAGGAGGTGTTGCGCGGATCCGAAATATCGATCATGGAAAGCTGGTGGCCGCGCAGAATGCCGGACTTGCGGATCACATCGGCCAGACGCACCGCTTTCTTCGTTCCCGCATCGGACAGCGTCACTCCCACCGTCAGACCCTGGCGCGGGATCGAACTTCCCTGAACGACCGTAAGATTTCTAAATGGAGACGAGGCTGAGCCCGGCAAGATGACCAGATCTCTGTCGATCTGCACGAAGCGCGAAGCAAACGACGCCTGCGCGACGGGCGTACGCCGTTTGAGAACAACGTCCACGCGGTTGGGCAGCACGCGGCGCACGCGCACTTCCTTGAACTCCGGATGCTTCTTCTTGATCACCTGTTGGACGTTCAAAAGGTCGAGCCGGATGAGATTCTCGCGGGGCTTGAGTTCGCTGAACTGGAAAGCCTGCGCGGGCGTGAGCGACCCCACGTTGAGGATGCGCACTTCCTTGAGATCAAACGTCGGCGAATTGAGCGCATAGACGACGACGCTCCCGAAAAGCGCCCCGACGACAGCGAGCGACAGCACATACGGCAGCGTTGAGAACAGGAGCTTGCTGAAAAATGCCGCCGACGGCGCCGAAAGCTTCCCTTTTTTCTTGGTTTTGACCGGCCTCAAATCATCCTCCCACTTTCACACGGCTGAGCGACAAGTCTAAGATTTTAACACAAAGCCCTGGAAAATCGATCCCCGCCGCTTTCGCGGCCTTAGGCAAGAGACTTTTGCCGGTCAGACCCGGGATCGTGTTCGCTTCCAGGACGTACGGCACGCCATCGCCCGAAAGCATGACATCCACGCGAGCCATCACCTCGCATCCCAGCGCCCGATAGGCGTCCAGGGCCGCACGCTGCACCCTTTCGGTCTCGCCGGGCGTGAGTCGCGCCGGAAATTCGTAACGGGTGCCGGACGATTTGTACTTCGCCTCGTAATCATAGAAAGGGCTCGCCGGGATCACTTCGACGACCGGGAGCGCCTCATCGCCGAGAATGCCCACCGTGAGCTCGCGGCCTTGAATAAATTTTTCGACGAGCACCCTCTCCGACCAGCGGAAAGCTTCCTCATAGGCGGCCGGCGCGTCTTTGGCGGCGCGTACGATCGTGATGCCTACGCTCGAACCGGACGAGGCGGGTTTGACGACGAACGGCACCGACAGGGGCGGCTCCACGGGGCGCGGTCCATACTTTTCCAAGATCTTGTACTCCGGCACGCAAAGTCCTGCTTTTGCAAAAAGGGCCTGCGCACGCGATTTGTCGAAAGCAACCTCGCTCGCCTTGGGTCCGCATCCGGTGTACGGAACGCCTTCTTTTTCGAGGACGCGCTGCACCGTGCCGTCCTCCCCGAACGTTCCGTGAAGCGCAATAAAAACGGCCGTCGCGCCCGAAGAGCGGATCGCCGTAATAAAATCGTCGGCGGCATCGATGAAAACGGCGTCGTATCCCAATGAAACAAACGCTTCAAAAACGGCTTTTCCAGATATCAGCGACACCTCTCTCTCGCAGGAGACGCCACCGGCAAGCACAGCGATGCGGCGCAAATGGGCGTTCACAGCGTCTTGACCTCCGTCTCCAGACGGATGGCATATTTGGCCTCGACCGTTTCGCGCACCTCGCGGATGAGGCGCTCGATGTCCTGCGACGTGGCGCCGCCGAGATTGATGATAAAATTGGCGTGTTTCTCCGAGATCTGAGCATTACCAACGCGCTTGCCTTTGAGACCCGCGTCGTCGATGAGCTTTCCGCTGGAACAACCCGCCTTGTCCGGATTCTTGAACATGCATCCGGCGCTCGGATGCTGGAGGTCCTGGGTCGCCAGGCGGTGGTTGCGGTAATCGTCAAGCCGCTTCTGCACCTGGGCACGATCGCGCTCGGGCAGCATGAACCGGGCCTCGACGACGATCACGCCGCTCAAACCGGACGATCGGTACTTGAAGGGGATCTCGCTTTTCCGGAGCGTCTTCACGTCGCCTGAAAAATCGACGACGGTGACGCTGTCGATGATGCCGTCCATCCATTGCTGGTGGCTGCCGGCGTTCATCACGATCGAACCGCCGAGATTACCCGGGATCCCGAGCAAAAATTCACAACCGCCGAAACCGCGCTCGACGGCAAATTGGATAAAAAGCGAATTCGGGACGCCCGCACGCGCGGCGATCATCTTTCCCTCCCGGCGGACATCCTTGAAATAGGGTGAGCCGAAATGCAGCACGGCTCCCCGCACACCCTGATCCGGAGCAAGTATATTGCTCCCTGCGCCGAGCACGCGCACCTCCAATCCCAGCCGATGACACTCTTTGAGCGCCGTCTGCAAGTCCTCGAGGTCCTCAGGTTCGATCCAATATTCGGCCGGACCGCCGATCTTGAGCGACGTATGTCTGGAAAGAGGCTCTTCGCGTAAGACTTTACCGCGTACGGACGAGAACGGACCGCCGGCGGCGCGTGCGGCGGCCTTCAGGCTTTCGGCGAATTCCGCGGCCAGTTGGCTGATGTCGCCCGCTCCGAGAAAGATCACGAGGTCTCCGGGTTTGGCTTCCGCGCGGACGCGTGCGACGAGGTCCGCCTTGCGCACAAAATCGACGGACGGATGGCCCGCACGGCGCACCGCGTCACAAACAGACTCGCCGGTGACGTCGGGAATCGGCGCTTCGGAGGCGGCGTAAATATCCGTCACGAGCACCCGTCCCGCAGAACTGAACGCACGACCAAAGTCATCCAACAGCGAGACCGTCCGCGTATAGCGGTGCGGCTGAAAAACGGCAAGCACACGGTCTTTTCTCAGCGACTTAGCGGCCGCGAGCGTCTTCTCGATCTCGGTCGGATGATGCGCATAATCGTCGACGACGAGGATCGAGGCATCGTCGTACTTCACGTCGAAGCGTCGGCCCGCGCCTTCGTACGTGCCCAGAGCAGCCGAGGCCGTCGAAAACGGCACGCCGACGCCGAGCGCCACAGAAAGCGCCCCGAGAGCGTTGAGGGCGTTGTGCCTGCCCGGAACGCGCAGCGATACCGGCCCAAGTTCCTGGCCGCCCCGCCACACGGTAAAATCGATCCCGCAGCGGCCGTCCGGACATTCACGCACGTCACGCGCGTGAAGCCCCGCAGACGTTTCAAAGCCGTACGGCGCAAACCCGGCCGGGGACGCAGCGGCGAGAGCCTTCACCTCGGCATCTTCGTCGCATCCAAACCAGGCGCCGTCGGGCGGCAGCTTGCCCACAAAAGCCCGGTAGGCCTCGCGCACATGTTCGAGGGTGCCGAAGTGGTCCATGTGCTCTTTTTCAATATTGGTGATGACTTCGATGTCGGGACAGAACCGGAGAAAAGAAGAATCGCTCTCGTCCGCTTCGATGACGATCATGGAACCCTTACCCGTGCAGGCATTGCCGCCAAACGACTTCACGACACCGCCCACGACCACAGAAGGATCCAGGCCGGCCTCACGCAACACCGTGCCGATCATCGCGGTCGTCGTCGTCTTGCCATGGGTGCCCGTCACCGCAATGGTGAATTTGCCGCGGCAGATCTCCGCCAGGGCCTCGGCCCGATGCAGGATGCGGGCGCCGCTCTGCTGAGCAGCCGTGCGCTCCGGGTGACTCTCAGGAATAGTCGATGAATAAACGACCAGATCGGCCCCGTTGACATAGGTCGCGTCGTGGCCGATCATGACTTTCGCACCCATCCCCTCAAGCTCGGCGAGTATCGCGCTCATTTTAAGATCACTGCCCTGAACCGAATAGCCCATAGACAGGTACATGCGCGCGATGCCGCTCATGCCGATCCCGCCGATCCCGATAAAATGCACGCGGTCGGTCAACGGGAAGCCTCCGCCAAAATGAAATCCGCGAGAAGCTCCCGGGAGCGCGTCGGATGCGCCGCCGCACGCGAGATCCCGGACTTCTGAAGACAGTCTTTCACGAGCTCTCCTAATTTTTGAGGCGTCAAACCGTCTTGTTCGACCACGACGGCGTGGCCCGCTTCGCAAAACACGCGCGCGTTGTCGCGCTGGTGCCCGTCGCCGTATGGATACGGGATCAGCACTGCGGGAATTCCCTTTGCCGCGATCTCGGCCAAAAACGTCGCTCCGGCCCGGCCCACGGCTGCGTCGGACACTGCATAAGCCAGGTCCATACGATCGAAAAAAGAATACACCTTGGCGCGGATGCCGAGATCCCGGTACGCCGCTTCCGCTTCGGCGACGGGCATTCGCCCGCACAAATGCAAGACCTGAAGACGGCCGCGGAGATCTTGAGAAAACGTCGCGGCGGCGCTGATAAAAAACCCGTTGATGGACTCGGCCCCCTGACTGCCGCCGGTCACGAGCACCGTCGGGCGGCCGGATTCGAACCCAAAAGTACGCAGCGCTTCATCCCGGCAATCCTGCTCGATCGCAGAACGGATCGGATTGCCGGTCACACGCATGTTCCGGTTGGCCGGCAGGCGTCCGCGCGTCTGGTCGAAACTAAGCGCCACCCCGTCTACGACGCGAGCCAGATGCCGGTTGGCCGCGCCGGGCACGACGTTCTGTTCATGCAGCAGCGTCCGCACACCGAGGAGCCTCGCAGACAGGACGACGGGAAACGAAAATCGCCCGCCGAAACCGACAACAAGGTCCGGCTTTTCGCTCCGCACGAGCGCGAACGACTGCGAAAAACCTCGCAGCAATTTTAACAGAAATGATGGCTTGGTTAAAGATGCAGCACCGCGAAATGGCGCGCTCTCGACCGAAACGACGCGCGCTCCTTTGACCATCCCGAAGATCGCATTTTCGATGTCCATTTTCCCGCAGACATAAACGATCTCGGCGCGCGGATCCCGGCGGCGGATCTCCTCGGCGACGCTGAACGCCGGAAAAATATGTCCGCCTGTCCCGCCGCAGGCGAAAAGAAGCTTCTTGGCTGGGTTCATGCGCCCGCCGCTTCATCGGGCGGCCGTTCCTTGGAGAGATTGACCAAAAACCCGACTGCGATCAAGTTGGCGACAAGCGCAGTGCCCCCATAACTGATGAAAGGCAGCGAAAGACCCTTCGTGGGCAAAGCCCCCGTCGACACGCCGATATTGATCGCCGCCTCCAGACCGATCAGCGTGACGAGGCCCAGGCTGAAAAGTTGAGAAAAGTGATTTCGCGCGCGAAACACGATCACCATGCCGGCGAAGATGAAAACGATGAAAAGCAGCACCACCATCCCCGCTCCCAGGAAGCCCAGCTCTTCGCCGATGATGGAAAAAATGAAGTCCGTGTGCGACTCGGGCAGATAAAAAAGCTTCTGCTGGGAACGGCCCAGACCCACGCCGAAAAGCCCGCCCGAACCCAGCGCCAAAAATGACTGGATGATCTGAAATCCCACGCCTCTGGGATCGTCCCAGGGGTCAAAAAATGCAAGCAGGCGCTTACGGCGGTACGGCTTGGCCAACATCGCGAAAACGAGCGCCGGGAGCGCCGGCACGATGACCGCTAACAAATGAGTGATGCGAAAACCGGCGGCAAAAAACAAAGTGAACGCCACGAATGCGATCGTCACTGCCGTGCCGAGGTCCGGCTGCAAAAAAATCAGGCCCGAAGCCATCCCCAGGACAAAGAGCGCGGGAACGACGGTCCGCTTGAAATCTCCGAGCTCTTCCCGGCGCCGGTCTAAAAAATCCGCCAAATAAAAAAGGATGGCGATCTTCATATATTCGGAAGGCTGAAAACTAAAACCGGCCACTTTGAACCAGCGGCGCGCGCCGCCCGTCGAGCTGCCGACATGCGGGATGAGGACGAGCACCAGCAGCACGAGGCCGGCGATGAGCGCAGGCTTCGCGTGGCGCCGGAGCGCCTGCAGATTGGCGCGCGCGGCGATATTTCCGGCAAAAATACCGACCGCCAGATAAGCCATGTGCCGCTTGAGAAAATAAAGGCTGTCGTTCATCTTGTCGAGCGCGTAGATCGCGCTGGCGCTGAAGATCATGACGATCCCGATGGCGACAAGGATGATGGCCGAGCCGAGCAGGAGGTTCCTGGCACGGGCAAGCGCCTCCATCAGGCGGTCCCTCCCAATGCTTCGAAGAGACGCCTGAACGTTTCCCCGCGCTGTTCGTACGACGTGAACTGGTCGAAGCTGGTGCACATCGGTGAAAGAAGCACCGTGTCGCCCGGCGCGGCTGACCGGAAAGCAAGCGTGACCGCCTTCGAGAAATCTTCTTCGAGATAGACACGGTTGTAATTTTTCCAGGACGCCGCGATCTTGGAGCGCGCCTCGCCATAGAGCACCGTGAGCTTGACCTTGGGATCCAACGCGGGCTCCATCTCTGAAAACGACACCCCCTTGTCGCGGCCCCCGGCGATCAGCACGATGGGCCCCCTCACCGCGGCGATCGCCGCTTGCGTGCTCGCTACGGTCGTGGACTTGGAATCGTTGACGAACCGCACCCCTGCCACCTGACCGATCGGTTCGATGCGGTGATGGAGCGTGCGAAAAGCCGCGAAAGTCTTTTGTATCGTGGCGGCGGGTACCGTGAGGAGACAACCCACCGCGGCGGCGGCCATCAGGTTCTCAAGATTATGGTCCCCTTCCAGCGCCACGTCCCGGCGTGAAAAAAGTTCTTTCTCCGAGCGGCCTTTTTTCAGAATGACGATTTCCCCCGATAAAAAGATCCCGCTGGGAAGGGGCCGCTTCGAAAAATAAAGCACACGGCCCGCCGTCGAGGGCGCCATCGGCCGCACCCAATCGTCGTCATAATTGAGCACCGCGTAATCCGATTTCTTCTGGTTGGCCAAAAGAGTCGCTTTGGCGCGCGCGTATTCGGCCATCGTGCCGTGACGATCGAGATGGTTCGGGCTGATGTTCAGAATGACCGCCGTGTGCGGGCGGAAAAGCGGGCTATCCTCGAGTTGAAACGAGCTGAGCTCGAGGACCACTTCCGTCTTTTTGTCGATGCCGGGCACCGCGTCCAAAAATGAGAAGCCGATGTTGCCGCAGAGGACGCTTTTCCTTCCGGCGGCCTGGAACATCCGCTGCAGGATATTGCACGTGGTCGTCTTGCCGTTCGAGCCCGTCACCCCGGTCACCCGCCCCCGGCAAAAATAGGAGGCCAGCTCGATCTCGCTGATGACGGGTATGCGGCGTTTGGCGGCAGCCACCAGCGGCAAGCTGTGCTTGGGTACGCCGGGACTGGTGACCACAAGCGAGCTGCCCTTCACGAAATCTTCGGTGTGCCGCCCGGTCTCGATCTCGACGCCGAGATCGCGCAGATAACTCGCGTTCTCGAGCACTTCTTTCTTGTCGGAGCCGTCCGTGACGCGCACGACGGCTTTGGCCGCCGCCAGGAATTTCGCGGCCGCGAACCCGCTCTTGCCGAGCCCGACGACGGTGATGCGCTTCCCCGCGAGCTTCATTGCAGCTTGAGCGTTGCGAGCGCGAAGAGCGACAACAGGATGGAGACGATCCAGAACCGGATGACGACTTTCGATTCCGAAAGCCCCGCCAGCTGAAAATGATGGTGTATCGGCGCCATGCGAAAGATCCGTTTCTTTCTTAATTTGTAACTACCCACCTGCAAAATAACAGAGAGCGCCTCCAGCACGAACACTCCGCCCACGATCAGGAGCAATAATTCCTTGCGCGTGAAGATAGCCACCGCTCCGAGCGCGCCGCCGAGCGACAGCGAGCCGGTATCTCCCATAAAAACGCTCGCGGGATGCGAATTGAACCACAGAAAGCCCATGCCCGCGCCGAAAAGCGCCGCACAAAAAACCGTGAGTTCGCCCGCGCCGGAGATGAACGGGATCTGCAGGTACATGCTGAAGCGAAGATTGCCCGCGACATACGCGACCACGCCGTACGTGAGCGCGATCATGATCGTGCATCCGATCGCCAGGCCATCCAGACCGTCGGTCAAGTTGACCGCGTTCGACGCGCCGGTGATCACGACCGCAATGAGAAGCACGTAGAACGGCCCCATCACCCACTGCCAGTCTTTCATGAACGGGATGCTCACGTGCGCCCAACCGGGCGAGTCCCAATAGAGGAAGACCCCGATCCCCAAACCCAGCACAAGCTGCCCGGCCAATTTATTGAGCGCGGTGACGCCCTTCGAGTCCTTCTTGGAGATCTTCAGGTAATCGTCGACGAAACCGACGCCACCGAGCCAGAGCACGGTAAGCAGGGTGAACAACACGTACCGGTTCGTCAGATCCGCCCACAGAAGCGTCGAAATGACGAGCGCGCCGATGATGAGGAGCCCGCCCATCGTCGGCACTTTTTCTTTGGCCTTGTTTTCGAGCGCTTGGAAACCCTCGCGCTTCACCGTCTGTTTGAGGTTCAGGTCCGAAAGGAAGCGGATGATCGCCGGTCCGATGATCAGACACGCCACGAACGCCGTGATGCTCGCCCCGGCGGCCCGGAACGTGATGTATTTAAAAACGTTAAAACCAAAAAAGACGTCTCTTAACGGATAGAGGAGGTGATAAAGCATTCAAAGACCTTTTCCATAGCCATTGCGCGGGAACCTTTGACCAGCACCATGTCGCCGGGTGCGGCGATATCGCGGCAGAGACGGCCCGCCTCCGCGGAATCCTTGACGTGGTGGATGCGTTTGGGGTCAAAACCGTGTTTGAGCGCCTCGTCCACGAGGCACTTGGAAAGCGGACCTGCCGCGATCACGAAATCAAAAAGGAGTTCGGCGATACGCGCGCCTATTTCGCGGTGCATCGCCTCCGCTTGGTCGCCCAGCTCAAGCATGTCGCCGCAGACGACGCCTTTACGCTCACGGATCTTGAACTCCTTGAGCGTGTCGAGTGCGGCGCGGAACGAGCCGGGGTTGGAGTTGTACGAATCGTCGATAAAAATGATCCCGGCATGATTCTTAAGGCATAGGCGGCCCGCCACCGGTTTAAATGTTGCGATCGCTTTACGGATCGCATCAAACTCCATACCGAGCGCGCTTGCCGCAAGCAGGACATAGAGACAGTTGAGCGCGTTGTGCCGCCCGATCAGCGACGTTTCGACGAGTTCTTTCTCGCCGTTCGGCTCACGGAGCTGACGGTCCACGCGGAACGTGCACCCGCCGTCGTGACACCACATCTGCTCGGCTACGATGTCGTTCCCCTCTTTCGAAAAACCCGCGCGCAGGATCTTATGGACGCCGCTTTTGACGTCCGCCAGGTTGGGGTCCTGGCCATTCAGGATCACGAGCCCTCCGCGTTCGACGGCAGCGACCAGTTTGAGCTTTTCGGCTTTAACACCCTCGATATTTTTGAGCCCCTCAAGGTGTGCGCGCCCGATCATCGTGATGATGCCGATCTGGGGAGCGGCGATAGAGGCGAGGCGCTCGATCTCCCCCGGATGATTCGTGCCGAGCTCGAAGATCGCGACTTGGTGCGACGCGTCGAGGCCGAAGATCGTCTTGGGGACGCCGACGAGATTGTTTTCAGTGCCCCGGTTCTTCAGCGCCTTGAACTGCTGTGAAAGAACGTGCGCCAAAAGCTCTTTGACCGTCGTCTTGCCGGAACTGCCGGTCACCGCAATGACGGGAATACGGAATTTTTGACGATAGAATTTAGCAAGGTCCCCGTAAGCCGTAAGGATGTCGCCGACGACGATCACGTTCGAAGCCTTCACTTCGGCCGGGATCTTTTTTACGTTTGAGATCACAAAATGCCGCGCGCCCTTGTCGTGAGCCTCTTTCAAAAAATCGTGCCCGTCAAAACGCTCACCCTTCAGCGCAAAAAATACGTCGTCTTTCCCGATGGCGCGCGAGTCGGTGGAAATTCCGGCCAAGGGCAAGTTCTCATTCAACGTCCCGAGGACCTTGCCGCCGGTCGCTTTACGGATCTCCGAGATCTTAATGTCCACTGATGACCTTCTCTGCTTCTTCGCGGTCGTTGAATGGGATCACGCGGTCACCGATGATCTGAGTGCGCTCGTGCCCCTTGCCCGCCAAAAGCACGATATCGCCCTCGCGGGCCCTGAGGAGAGCCTGGCGGATCGCCTTACCGCGGTCGAGGACCGTCGTGAAGTCACGGAAGTTTCCCGGAAAACCGGAAACGACCTCCTCGGCGATCGCGCGCGGATCTTCGCTGCGCGGATTATCGGAAGTGACGCACACCCAATCCGAAAGTTCCGCCGCAATACGCGCCATCTTGGGACGTTTGCTGCGGTCGCGGTCTCCGCCGCAGCCGAAGACCGTGATGAGCTTTCCTTTTTTATAAGGACGGAGGCTTCTCAGCACATTCTCAAGACCGTCCGGCGTATGCGCAAAATCAACAAAGATCAGAAAATCCTGCCCTCCGGCGACCGACTCCAACCGGCCGGGAACGCCTGAAAAGTCAGCCAGTCCCTCGCAAAGACGTCCTGCATCATGGCCAAGACTAGCCAGCGTCGCGATGGCTCCAAGCGCGTTGTAGACGTTGTGGGTGCCAATCATGGGCAGGATCACCGTGTGCTGTTTGCCCTTGGCGGAAAGGCGGAAATAAGTACGCCCGTCATGCCAGCGGATGCTGTCGGCGCGAAAATCCGCTTGCGGGGCCATCCCGTAAGTCACAACGCGCGCAGACGTGCGAGCCGGAAGCTTCATCGCCCAAGCGTCGTCGGCATTGAGCAATGCGACGGCGGACCCGTCAAGCCCGGCAAAAAGTTTCGCCTTACACTCGAAATAAGTCTCAAGCGTTTTATGGGTATCCAGGTGGTCCTGCGTGAAATTCGTAAAAAGCGCCGCTTGAAACGGTATCCCCCCGACCCGCCCCTGATCGAGCGCGTGCGACGACACCTCCATCACCGCGTGATCACAGCCGACCGACAGCATGCGCGCAAGCATTTCCTGAATACGGATGGGGCCCGGTGTCGTCTCGATAGCCGGTGTCTCCTCACCCCCGAAACGGTAACTGATCGTTCCCAAAACACCGGGACGCGCCCCTTCTTTTATCAAAAGATGTTCGAGAAGATAGCTTGAGGTCGTCTTGCCATTAGTGCCGGTGATGCCGATGCACTTAAGCCGCTTAGCGGGATTCCCGTAAAACGCCGTCGCCAGGCGCGCCGCAGCATCGCGGCTTTTCGGTACGCGCAGGAAAGGCACCGGCACACCGTCCAGAGCTGCTTCTCCGACCACCGCCACCGCGCCGTTCTTCACGGCCTCAGCCACGAAACCGGAGCCGTCCTGCTTCACGCCCCGGATCGCGACAAAAAGAAATCCCTCTTTGATCCGGCGTGAATCGCATTCTACGCCCCGCACGGAAACGTCCGGCAGTTTCGCAGCCGCCGCCTCAAGTTCCGGATACGCCTCTTTGATAAGCGCCCGGAGCCTCACTGAGCCGCTCCTACAGAAGCCTGAGCCTGCACGGGCCGTGCAACGGGAGCGGTGGTCTGTCTTACCGCCTTCTTTTTGATCCTGCCGGTTGCGCTCCGCATCACCTCGGGAGGCGTTTCCGTCCCGGATATCGCCCAATAACCTAAGATCCCTGCAGCCACGCGCGCAAACGCAGGGGCCGCGACTTCGCCGCCAAAAATAACCGGATGAGGCTCATCAATACTGACCGTCATCACAAGCTTGGGCTCGTCATAAGGAACGAATCCAACGAACGAAGCGACAAATTGGTCGTGCGAATAGGCGCCGTTGGGCATGAGTTTTTGGGCGGTGCCGGTCTTGCCGGCCGCCTTGAAACCCGGAACGGCGGCCTTCTTTCCGGTGCCGCGGCTGACGACTCCCTCCAGCACCGAACGCACCTGAAGCGACGTTTCTTTTGAGATCGCCTGGCGGACCGCCTCAGGCTCGAAGGACTGGATCACGCGGCCATCCTGATCCTCGATCCGCGTGATGATGCGCGGTTTCATGAGGATGCCGTTGTTGGCGATCGCTCCCATCGCTGCGGTAAGCTGGATAGACGTCACGGCGATGCCCTGCCCGATGGGAATATTGATGATTGAACTACGCGACCACACGCGCGGGGGTGTCGCGATGCCGCCGACCTCGCCTGCCAGACCGATACCCGTACGGTCGCCGAATCCGAATGCCTTGATCGACTTGTATAGCTTGTCAGCGCCCAGACGCATCGTCGCCTTGACCGTGCCGATATTGCTCGATTTTTCTATAACTTCGCGAAACGAGAGCACGCCGCTGCCGTGATGATCGTGCAAGATCTTCCCCGCGACCGCCCATGATCCCCGTTCGCAGTCAAACTTGTCGTTCAGGCTCACGGCCTTATTTTGGAGGATCGCAGACAACGTGAATGATTTGAAAACTGAGCCCGGTTCATAGATATCGGTGAGCACACGGTTACGCCGGTTCTCGATCTTACTCTTACGGGCATTGTTGGGATCATAGACAGGGTAATTGGACATCGCGAGCACATCGCCGGTCTTGGGGTCCATCACGACGATCGAGCCGCCCACGGCATTGAATTTCTCGCAGGTTTCGGCGAGCACCTTATCGGAAATCGACTGGATGACTTCATCGATGGACAGATGAATATTAAAACCGTCGACCGGCGGCACCTGCTCGACTTCCTTGGAGATCAACTCGCGTTGTTTGGCATCGCGCTGGCCGAGCCGCCAACCCGGCACGCCCTTCAAAAAACTGTTGTAATGCAGTTCTACGCCTTCGAGACCGTTGTTGTCGATGTCGGTGAATCCGACAAGGTGGCAGGCGGTCTCACTCTTAGGGTAGACGCGCATCGATTCCTTAACGAAACCGAGCCCCTCGATCTTGAGCTTCTTGATCGCTTCAGCCTTCGCAATGGGCAGCTTGCGCGCGATCCACACGAACAGCTTGTCCTTCTCGAGTTTACGAAGGATCTCCTCATAAGGACGATCAAGAAGGACGCTGAGCTGATGAGCTGCTTTCTCCTTATTCTTCATCTCTCGAGAGACGGCGTAAAGAGAATCGAGACGTACGTCAAGCGCGAGCTCCCGCCCCTGACGATCGACAATGCGTCCACGGGCCGGCTGCATCTCTATCATGACGCGCGATTGGTTTTGGGCTAGAGAGAGAAGTGCGGAATTTTTGAAGATCTGGAGGACACTGAGCCTTGCGAGGAGCGCAAAAAGCGCCAGGAGGAAAAAAGCAAAAATCGCGTACAAACGCGTTTTGGAAAGTCTAGTCTCGGCCAAGTGGATTGCTCCCGAACTACGTACCCGGAAGAACTGAGTCTTAAGACTCTTTAGCCTCGGCCTGGGCAGTACCCAAAAAGAACCTCACGAAAAGCGGCGGATGCGCTGCATCCGAGACAACGGATCGCGACTTTATGCCAGCCTCCGGAAGAACAAGGGTCTGCCAAGATTTCGGCGACTCCAGCAGGATACGCTGGGCCAGAAGTTTTCTTTCAAGATTGTGCGGTGCTTTAAGTCGAGCAATATTGTACTTGAGGGCGCGGGCGCGGTCAAGCACAAGCACCTTCTGCTCCTCCTGTTTTCGGATGACATAACCGATCTTGACCGCCTCGACTTCGGCGAAAACGTAAAAAAGGCTCGCCAAAGTCGCCAACACCACGATCGCGGTGAAGCGTTTCATTGGCCATCCCCTTTCGTGCGCTCAAAAACCCGCAGCTTTGCGCTGCGCGAACGCGGGTTCGCGAGAATCTCAGCCTCGGCCGCCGTCATCGGTTTCTTGGTCAACACTTTTCCTTTGTCTTCCTTCTGCCATTCTCTGAAAGCATTTTTTACCATACGGTCTTCCAGCGAGTGGAATGAAATGATCACCAGGCGCCCGCCCTCAGCCAGCGCATCGAACGCCGTCTCAAGAAAAACGCGCAGGGATTCCATCTCGCCGTTCACCGCGATCCGGAGCGCTTGAAACGTCCGCGCCGCCGGATGGATCCGTCCGTGCCGATAGGTGGCCGGGACAGCCGACGCGATGATGGCGGCCAGCGCGCCGGTGGTTTCGATCCGCCGGCCCGAGCGCTCCCGCTCTATCCTTTCGGCGATGCGACGTCCAAAGCGTTCCTCGCCGTACTCAAAAATGATCTGTTCCAGGTCCTTGCGCGGCCACTCGTTGACGATATGCGCCGCCGTCAGTTTTTGGGAGGTGTCCATGCGCATGTCGAGCGGGCCGTCGAAACGAAAACTGAAACCGCGCTCGACCCGGTCGAGCTGCATCGATGACACACCCAGATCCAACAGGATACCGTCCGCGCGCCCGATACCCAGGCCCGCGAACTGATGCGCCATGTGCTTGAAATCGTCGTGTATCAGCATGACACGCTCTCCGTAAACTGCCAGAACTTCCCGGGCCTCCGCAAGCGCCGCGGCGTCTTTATCAAAGCCGATCAGCCTGCCGTCAGACCCCAGTTTTTCTAAAATAAGTGCGGCATGTCCACCTAAACCGAGCGTACCGTCCACGTAAACCCCGGAGGGTCGCACCGTCAACCACTCCAGCACTTCCACGGCCAAAACACTTATATGCGGCTGAGTCATACGCGCGAACCATAGGAGTCACCCTCCCCGCTGCGGTTAACGGCCCTTGGAAGTAGACTTGGTGATAAAAACAAATTCCCTGACTTTCCTCACCGTCAAAACACGGTCGAAAAACACACGCGAATTCATGTCGAGTGAATACATGGGGAGCAGCGCGCCCCGGCGCTTTAGATTCTCCACGTTCATGTCAAAACGATCGCTGTGATACGCTTCCTGAGGATCGATCTTTGAGATTCGCTTCATGGGATTCTCCCTATCAAGCTTGCGCGGGCGGCAACTCCGCGCCCGACGCGTTGCCGTTGTAGAGTTTCTCCGCGATCTTCTCGAACGAGTCCTTCGTATTCTTGAAATATTCGATCCAGCCTTCTTTCGCCCAGATCTCCATGCGGTTCGAAACGCCTACGATCATGACATCGCGCTTGATCTGCGCAAAATCCTTCAAGTAGTCGGGTATGAGCACTCTTCCCTGCTTATCGCAGGTGACTTCACAGGCTCCCGAGAAATAAATGCGGTTGAACTGTCTAGCTTCGGCATTCGTGAAAGAAAGAGACTTGAACCGGTTCTCCTGCCTCTTCCACTCATCTTCTGTGAATACAAAGAGACACGTATCCAGACCCCTAGTGACGAAAAATCGTTCCACATAATTTTCTTTGAACACCTCTCTGAATTTTGAGGGAATGATGAGGCGGCCCTTTCGATCGATGCTATGTTCGTGCTCGCCGTAGAACATCCTCTAATCCCTCCACTTTGCACCACTTTATGGGCTTTCCTGGGTAAATAATACCCCAAGGAGGGCTGAGTGTCAATAGCGTTCATAAAAATACTTGGATGAATTGAATCGCTTAAATTCATATGCTTAGTTAGTCGATTAAATACTGAGACTACAGGGGTAGAAAAAGGGAGAGACCTCCGTCGCTTGGGGAGGTCTCTCCTTAAAATGGTGTTGCCCTTCGATTTTTGGGGGTCCCTGTGGGTCACGCGCCCCACCGGGGGACAGAACTCATTTTTTTGTTTCTCTTTCCTTCAGGTTCTTAGCCATCTGGTTGATCACGTCTGCAAGCTCACGCAACTCGTCGTTCTTACGCAGAACAAGTTTCACATCAAAATTACCCTCACCGATGCTGGCCAGGCTCTGATATATCTTGGGAAGCGGACCTGCGACACGGTGTGAAAAAACGATCGAACCATAAAAAATAAACGGCAAAATAACAACGAGATTCACGAAGAACGCGACGTGCACCGTGCGGAAGATGTCGACCAGGCGTCCCTGCGGGTAGACCTGCGCCAGGCGCTCTCCAAGCAAAAGGAACGTGGTGTAGAAGATCGTAAGCCCTGTGAGAAGACAAGCGATGAAAACAAATACGATCACGAACTTGGCAAAGCGCAGCTGCAAGCCGCGATCGACCAGTACTTTTTTTCTACGAAAACCGTGGGCCATCGATTATTTCCTCGTGACAAGCGTCGTGCGGCGAATAGTTATGGGAACGCCCTCTTCATCGGTCTTTTGTATGAGATCCACCGCTTTTTGGATCGGGAGATAACGCGTGGCTGCCTCGCCGATACGCACGACCAGATCGCCGTCGCGCAAACCCGCGATCTGCGCCGGGCTTTCTTTGCGGACGTCGCGGACGAACAAACCTTGATATTCGAGTTTTAGCTTGAAACCCAGCGTCTTGAGATTGGCTCCCTCGTCGGGCAGGCGCACGTAAATGTCACGTTCAAACTCAAGCGAGCAATTGGTCAGGCGCGGGGCGAGAAGCTTCGAGGCGACGACCGGCTCGGTCAGGTAACGCAGCGACTGGCTGTCGATCGAAACGAGGCGATCGCTCTTCTTAAGGCCTGCGGCGAATCCGTCTTTCTTGGAATCGACATTCGTCAAACGCACCCAATCCCCTTTTTTCTCGAGCGTAAGACCAAGGCCGGCCTTCAGAGACACCGCCTGCTCGGTCGAGCGGGCATGCGTCACCTCTTCGATGGGCCGCCCGGTCCCCCAAGAGTCGTAAATATTCTGCTGCTTCTCGACCTCGCTCAAGGGCCGCTCGTTATTGGACGCCCAGAAACGATTGCGCACGCTGAGCGCGGCACGTTTTGCCTCTTCGTGATTCGTATTGAGTTCGACTGCCTTTTCATAATAAGCGAGCGCTACACCGAGCTTGTTTTCCGCTTCGCTTTTCTTTCCGAGCTCCACGAAATTTTGCGCGGGATCGTCATAATCGATCTTGGCGATATCCTTCAACATGACGGGAAGCTCGCCCTGTTCGGTGCTGATGATGATACGGTCGGCATGTTTCTCTACGACAAGACCTTTGAGCTCGTTTCGATTTTTATAATAAACGGTGTCAGCAAAGGCGGGGGAAAGGAAAAAAGAGGGGGCGAAAGAGAGCCCCAACAATATAACCGGCATCCGGAAACTGAGAATTCTTTCCATAACTCCTTAAAAAATAGAATTCCACAACCGACAGTATCGGATATGGCCGTTAATTATTGCATACAGTTGTTAAGATCTATCTAATTTAGTTTACGCTATATGTTGTGTATGCTAACAAAAAAAACCCTACTAAGCAACACTATTTGAAAGAAAACGAGCAAAACGGACCTTTATTTGCTGCGGTCCTGCTGTTGCTGGCGAGCGAACGGAGAGGGGCTGAGTTGGTCACTGGATTTGTAGCTGGCGTCATCGTCGGAGTAGATAAAACCTTTATCGATCTCACCCGCAACCCGGTTTAGACTTTCGACGGCGCTTTGATCGTCGGTTTCGACAACGAAGAGCGTCTTCCGGGCCGGAAGCTCGGCGGAGGCCGGGCGGGGTTTTTCATCAGCACATGCGAAAGCCGCTGTGATGACAATAAGAACAAACGTTATGGAAAAAATCTTGCGGATGCTGCTTGTCATATTTTTTAGTCCGTTGAAAATTAATCCCTCCCTTTCTAAAGCCAGAAACTCTGACTTCAGAAAGAGAGGGACATCCCTGAAAGGCCTGTAAGCCGGGTTCTGTTCCCCGCCCGAAGACGGGGCGACGATCATTTCTCTAGCCCCGACGTTACCGTCGGGATCGTCAGCGGTCTACCCGGGAATCGTAACGAACGAGAGTGTTCGTTCCGCCACCAAAACGACGGCGGATCTTCCCTTATTTGACCTTGCTCCGCGTGGAGATTACCTCGTTTCACTCTCACGTTACCGTGAGACTCACCCCGATTAACGAAGCGGCATCCCAACTTGCATGGAAGGACGCCCCATCATTCGACGGGGCGACCCGTCGGATGACGGGTCGTCTCTGTGGCTCTGATCCTTCCGCCAAAGATCTTTGGCGGAGACGGGCGTTACCCGTCACGCTCTCTCTGGAGCCCGGACTTTCCTCTTTCCGCCACAAAGCGTGGCGGACAGCGACCGTCCGGCCTTCCAAGGAAAAATTATTAAAGAGCTAAATCAATGACGCTTGACCTGCTTCGTCGAGTCCGCCACAAAGCACCGGCGGATTCGTCCACAGTGCTTTGGGACGGATTCGCCGAGCACTGTGGCGAACGCCCGATTTTATTACAGCAACGAAGCTTCATCTAGAGCTTTGTTCGCCTCGGCGTCCGCGAGCTTGTTCTCTTCGCGCGGAACATGCGTGACTGAAATTTTTTTGAACCCTTTGCGCAGCTGCGTCACAAAAACGCAGAGCTGACGGATCGAGGGTTCTTTAATTTTGTACTCACCGCTGAACTGCCGCGCGACGAGCTGGCTGTCGGTAAAAACTTCGAGCTCGTGAGCGCCCATCATCAGGGCTTCCTGCATCGCGACGATCAGACCGAAATACTCGGCCGTGTTGTTCGTCGCGGTCCCGATCACGGCGCCGATCTTCTTTACCGGCTTGCCGTCGTGCCCGCAAAAGACCACTCCGAAAGAGGCCGGTCCGGGATTCCCTCGCGACGCCCCGTCGACGTACGCGACTGCTTTTACGCTCATCTGACCGGTGGAGTCACGCCGTCCAGTAAAGCATGCGCGCGCACTCTTCGCACGTGATGAGTTTTTCAGACAGCTGGATCTCGTTCTGCAATTGCGACGTCAGGCCGATATGGCAGCCGCCGCACGCGCCGTGGTAGACAGGAACGATCGCGAGACCTTCACGCTTATCGAGAATACGCTCGTACTGCGTCAGCAGCTTCGGATCGATGTTGGGCGTGTAAACCTTTCGCTTTTCCTGAAGATCCGCGATCTGCACGGAAAGTTCATCGCTCTTTTTCTTCAGGGTGTCGAGCTCGCTCTTGACGACCTTCTCTTCAGCCGCCAGCTTTTCTTTTTCGCCGGCGAGACGGCCTTTGGACTCTTCGACGATATCCAGCAGCTTCAAGATCTCTTCTTCAAGGAGCGAGTTGTCAGCCTTCGCGCCCTTGATCTCCATGTCCATCGCCGTGTATTCCTTGTTGGTCTTGAGCGCGTACAGCTGGCTCTGGAGCTTTTTGATCCTTTCTTCCTTTGACGCGAGCTCGCCTTCCTTTTCTTTCTGCTTCAGCTGATCGCTCTTAAGCTGTGTCTCGGCCGCCTTATAACCGGCCTTCTTATGCTCAAAATCTTCTTCCACCTTTTTCTGGACGGCGGGCTGAAGCGCGAGCTCTTTCTTCAAATGAAAGATCTGAGAGTCGATCTTCTGAAGCTCGGCGAGGATCTTGATCTGTTCGTTTATGGCTGTGGGCATAAAATCCTTATTATGGTGGGCCACGGTGCTCTCTTCGAGCCCTTATTGCCCACACGTTTTAAAACAAAAAGCAATTTTATGGTGGGCAATACAGGGCTCGAACCTGTGACCTCTCGCATGTGAAGCGAACGCTCTAACCAGCTGAGCTAATTGCCCGTCCCGAAATTGTGGGCCCGCCTGGACTTGTCCGCCAAAGGCGGATCCGCCTCCGGCGGAAACCAGGACCCACAACAAAAATATGATGGGCCCGCCTGGACTTGAACCAGGGACCAGCTGATTATGAGTCAGCCGCTCTAACCGCCTGAGCTACGGGCCCTAAAATCGGGTCCTGGCGAACGACCACGGTTGGTTCGTGTGAGAAAGAATTGTAGCACACGGACCCTGTAAAGAAAACTAAAGAAGCGCGGGAGGCACCTTGTGCCTTCCCGCGCTTCCTGTTGTAATGCTTTTCCGGAACTACTCTTAGAAATCCAGCTCTTCGCCGGCGCCCAACTCAAGGAACGTCTTGAGTTTACGCGACCGTGTCGGGTGGCGGAGGTTCCGAAGCGCCTTGGCTTCGATCTGACGGACGCGTTCGCGCGTGACGTTGAATATCGAGCCGACTTCCTCCAGTGTGCGGGGGTAGCCGTCGTTGACGCCGAAGCGCAGCTTCAGGACCTTGCGCTCGCGCTCGGTGAGCGTCGCCAGCACTTCATCCATCTGCTCTTTCAGCATCGCGTAGGTCGTCGCGCTGGACGGAGACACCGCGCGTTTGTCTTCGATGAAGTCGCCGAAGTGCGTGTCGCCCTCGTCGCCGATGGGCGTCTGGAGCGAGATAGGCTCTTGGGCGATCTTTAAGATCTCGCGGACCTTTTCGACGCCCATGCGCATGCGCTGGCCGATCTCCTCAGGCGTCGGTTCTTTACCGGTTTCCTGGACGAGTTGGCGCGAAATGCGGATCAGCTTGTTGATCGTCTCGGTCATGTGCACCGGGATGCGGATCGTGCGCGCCTGGTCGGCGATGGAGCGCGTGACGGCCTGGCGGATCCACCAGGTCGCGTACGTGCTGAACTTGTACCCGCGGCGATATTCGAACTTGTCGACCGCCTTCATGAGGCCGATATTGCCCTCTTGAATAAGATCAAGGAACGAAAGGCCGCGGTTGGTGTACTTCTTCGCGATAGAGACGACCAGACGCAGGTTCGCCTCGACAAGCTCTTTCTTCGCACGCTGGTATTTGTTTTCCCGGCGGCGGATAGAGAGGTAACGTTCCCTGAGCGCCGCAGTGGTCTTTTCGCCGCAAAGCTTAAGAAGAGCGCGTTTTTCTTTGAGAAGCTTGGACAGATTCTGGCGCTCCCGCTTGCGGCGCGCCTTGTCCATGTCACGGTCGATCTTTTCGAGCTTCTGCAGGTTTTCCTTGATGTCGTAGAAGATATCCTCGACGACGCGCGGACTCACCCGGAACTCCATGAGCAGATCCAGCGTGTTGGTGCTGCGCTTGGCGCCGCGCAGGCGGCGGGCCAGGATCGTCAGGCGGCGCAGCGTGCGGACGGGGTTCTCACGGTTCTTGAGTTCCTCATCGATATATTCTTCGATCGTGTACTCGCGCTTCAAGAGCTTGTTCGTGAAGTCGAGGATGTACGCGCGCGAGAAATAACAATCAAACACAGCCTTGCGGAATTCGATCTCGTCGGCCTCGATGCGCTTGGCAAGCTCGAGCTCAGCCTCGCGGGAAAGAAGCGAGATCTGACCCATCTGGCGCAGGTACATGCGCACGGGATCATCCATCTGTTCGAGACGGCCGGGAGAGATAGCGGCCGCTTCCGGCTCTTCCTTCTCCTCCTTCGCTTCGACTTCCTCGCCGTCGCCGTCTTCCTTGTCCTCGGCGTCAGCGTCCTTGTCGGCGTCCTCGGCTTCCTGGACCTCGATCTGATTGTTGTTGAGCGTGGCGAGAACATCTTCGATCTCGTCGCCGGAGGTCACGTGCGCGGGAAGGGCCTTGTTCAGGTCGTCGTACGTCAGAAAACCTTTTTCTTTGCCGAGCGCAATAAGCTGCTCCACGCCTTTAGCTTTGAGCTTGGCCTTGGCCGCATCGGACATCTCGGGTTCGGCCGCCAGGGCCTTCTTGCCGGCGTTGTCGTCGGAGCCGGCCAGCTTCGCGCCCATGGACTTCTTGGCGCTCACGTGCTTGGATTTCGGGCTATTTTTTTTCATCGATTTGTCTCATCCCCCTATTTAATTCGTTGAAATCCCGCATAAGCTGGTCACGGCGACTCATGTCCCCCGCCCGCTCCGCCTCCTGCATTTCGATTCGCAGGCTGGTGAGCCGGTTCTTGAACCGGGACCGTTTCATGACCGCGACACAATCGGCAAACGCCTTCTTTTTGTCCGCCAGAATGTCCGCTTCCGCGCAGGCGAGCGATATCACGCGCGCCGCGTCGGGTTCTTCCTGATAAAGTGTAATGAGCCTGGCCGCCGTCACCGGCTCGCCGATCTCAAACAACTGCATCACGATCTTCCGCATCAGGGGGTGCTTGAAATCCTCGTCCCTCAATTCCTCGCGCGCCGTAGCGGCCAGCGCCGGCAGCTCGAGCAAAACACCCAAAATTTGTTTCTCGATCAACGGCACCTCGATCGGCGTCGCGGGCTCCCCTTGCGCTTCCGGAGCCCTGGGGCCGGCCTCGCGGGGGCCCTTTCTCATTTCGGCCGCAAGCGCTTCTTCCGGCAACGAGAGCTCCTTCGAAAGTTCGCGAAGCCAGGCCGAGCGGAGGATCTCATTCTTCACTTTTTGGAAAAGCGCCACCATTTCGTTGGCGACCTTCACTTTTCCCTCAAGCGTGGTCGTGCCGTACCTGCTTTTCAGCAGCGAAAGTTTGTATTCGAAGAGCGTCTTCGATCCGGACAGCTCCGACCGGAAGCGCCCCGCGCCGCACGCACGCACGTAAGAATCGGGGTCATGCCCTTCGGGAAGACGGACGATCTTCACGTCCATCCCCTCTTCGAGAAAAATTTCAAGTCCGCGCAGCGTCGCCGCCTCGCCGGCTTTATCCGCATCGTACAACATCACGACATTGTTGGTGCTGCGGCGGATGAGGCGAGCCTGCTCCGTCGTGAGCGCCGTGCCGCACGAAGCCGTGACATTCTGCACTCCAGCCTGGTGGCACGCGATCAGGTCCATGTAGCCCTCGACCACGATCGCCTGGTCCGCCTCGCGAATGGCCTTCCGGCCCTGGAACATGCCGTAAAGGTGCCGTCCCTTCACGTACGCTTCGGTCTCGGGCGAATTCATGTATTTGGGCGTCGAGTCGTCCATCACGCGGCCGCCGAACGCCACGCACACGCCCTTCGAGTCCAGGATCGGGAACATCACGCGGTTGCGAAACCGGTCGTAATGGCCGTTGCCTTCTTTTCTTGTAAGAAAGAGCCCCGTGCGCTCGAGCAGCGCGTCCTGCACTTCGGGTTTCAAAACTTTGAGCAGCGCGTCCCACGCATCGGGCGCGAACCCGATCTTGAATTCCTCGGCCGTCGCGTCATCGATGCCGCGGGACTTAAGGTATGCGCGGGCGTTCTCCGCCTCACGGCTCTCGAGAAGCGTCTTTCTAAAAAAATCGGAGGCCATCCGGTTCGCCTTCGCGAAAAGCTCCGTCCGGCGCGAGGCCTCGCTGTCGACCGGCTTGTCCTTCGGAAGTTCCATGCCGCAACGGTCCGCCAACTGCTCGACGACTTCGCGGAAATCTTTTTTCTCGATCTTCATCACAAAGCCGAACACGTTGCCGCCCACATTGCAGCCGAAACAGTGGAAGATCTGCTTGTCCGGGTTCACTACGAAGGACGGCGTCTTTTCGTTGTGGAACGGACAGTTGGCCTTGAAACTGCGGCCCGCGCGGCGCAGAGGAACATACTGAGCGATGAGCTCGACGATATCCGTACGCTCCTGGATCTGATTCAGGATGGAATCAGGGATCAAACTTTGGCCCCTTTGACGGCCGCGCTGTGCGGCAGCCCGAGCTGAGGCGAAAGGTTCGAAAGAAAATCAAAAAGCATCGGCGCCACGCGCGAGACTTCGGAACCGATCAGCGACCGTCTCTCGATATCGGCGCGAAGCGCGGTCATCGGAGACTTCGCGATCAACATGAACAAAAGACTGAGAAGGAGCATCCAACGGATCGCGCCGAGCAGCATCCCCACCACCCTGAGTAAAAAGCCCCCCTCTCCCACTTTAAGCATTTTGAGCAGGAGCATCGAGATCAACTTCGTCGACAGGAAGACCAATGCGAGCAGGCCAAAAAACGCGACCGCCGATGCCGTGGTCGCGTTCAAGAACGTGTTCAAAGTCAGAAATTTCGCAAACGGCTCGGTAAAATACAACGCCGTCAGGACCGTGGCGACGTACGACACGATCCTCAATATCTCGGGAAAGATCCCCGATTTATACCCGACATAGCATCCCCTGAGGACCGCGATAACCGCGAGATAATCGACCCAGGTGAGTCTTTGAATGAACTCTTTCAAACGGCTCTCTTTTTGGGGCTGTTGTGCCTAAGTAATGAGTAAGGAAAAGGAAGCAAGACAACTAACTCGAGAAGTATACCATCGAGGAGGGCGTTTGTCAAACTGAGTTAATCGACAGTAATTCTAGCTTTGAAGCCCTTTGGGCCTCGCGGGAGGGGTCGTCGAGGTAGAATCGACCGTGCCCTTCTCGGGAGCCTTCACGGTGCGTTCGTATTTACCGTCAAAATTATCGTCGTATTGCTTTTCGATCAGGCGGGTTCCGTCCTGGAAAACCTTAAAATCAGGCTTGCCGTCAAAGTTCCGATCCCACTCGGTGCGAACCATTTTTCCATTTTTGAAATAGACCCAACGGTCGACCTTGCCGTCCTTATGACTGCGGTCACTCCGAATTTCCAAAGGAACGCCGGCTTTATCGGTGGTGGTCCATGTGTCGATGCGGCCGTCGCCATTGGTATCTTTTTTTTCAACGCGGTCAGCGGCCCAGGCGGGGGCGGCGACCAAAAGAAACAGCACCACTGCAAATTTCTTCATGCGCGCATCTCCCCGTAAAAAAAGTTGAGGCAGGACAAAACATAGAGCGACGCGGTCTCGCTCCTCATCACCAGCGGCCCAAGACCCACCGGCAGGGCGCCCCGCTTACGCGCCAGATCGACCTCAGCTGCCGTAAAATCACCCTCAGGACCGACCAACGCCAAAACTTTACGCGCCTTTGGGGCCGCCATGAGCGTCCGGCCGAACGGTTCACCGTCGACGGCCAGCGTCGGTATAAGGATAATATCATAGCCGGCCATGCTGGCAATGAAATCTTGGAATGTCGCTAGCGGCAGGATCTCAGGCAAACGCGCGCGGCCGCACTGTTTGGCGCTGGCCTCGGCGATGCGCTTCCAACGTTCAAGCTTTCCCGCGCGGCGGCCTTCGTCGAGGCGCACGACCGTGCGCTCAGACACGATCGGAGCCACGCGCGTCACGCCGAGCTCCGACACCTTTTCGATCATGAGGTCCATCGCATCCGACTTGATGAGGCAAGGGGCCAGCGTCACTTCGGCGGCCATCGGATCAGCCGCGGCGCGCTCAGGACCGCGCTGGACGGTGACCAAGCCCTGGCGCGTGTCGAGAACGACGGCCGACCAGACTCCTCCCTCGCCGTCGAAAAGCTCGACCGCATCGCCGCGCTCAAGACGCATGACGCCGAGCGCGTGATGGCTCTCTTTGGCGTCGAGTTTGATCTCGGATCCGGCGGATTGGGCCTTCGCGATACGGAAACGGGGAATGTTCATGGATCCTGGATTCTGTGTTCCCTCATGGCCAAAAATCTGATATATTAACTGCTCTTCGGGCCTGTAGCTCAGCTGGTAGAGCGCCTCGTTCGCAACGAGGAGGTCAGCGGTTCGAGACCGCTCAGGTCCACCATCTTGAAAAAGCTCCCTTGGCTCCACAAGCAGGGGAGCTTTTTCCTTTTGGAGCTGAGCGATACACTTGAGACCGCTCGCCGCGGGCTTAGTTTTTTGAATAGCCCAAGGACGAGTGCCGCGGAGTTCTGGTACGGTTCGGCCTCAGGTCCACCACATTCAAATCCCCCGGAACTTTTCGGGGGATTTATTATTTCAGACGCCCGAAACCGACGGGTAGCCCATTTCCTTCCACGCCTGAACCCCCTCTTCCATCGCTTGCACGTTCTTGTAGCCGAGGCGATTCAGCATGCGGAGGAGCTTTGCGGCCGCCTTGCAGTCGCGATTGCAGTACGTCACGATATGCGCGTCCTTCGGATGCATCTTCATGAACTCCGCGAGAGACGTCTCGACATCGGGCGCTTTGGGAAGGAGCCCTTCCTTGAAAAGCTCGGAATCGTTGTAAAATTTTATCGGCAGAGGCAACACCGCGCCCTCGATGTGCAGCGTGTCATAATCGCGCTTGTTGCGCGCATCAAAAACGAGAAGACCGGGCTCTTCCCGCATCAGCTTATAAAGATCATACGAGGAAATGCGCTCTGCGGCCGTAAGCTCATCGTTCTCGGCGACAGCAAAAACCTGCGCCGGGGCGAACAGGGTCAGGAACGCAAAGATCAGGATGAGTGTTTTCAGCGGGCGTGCAGCCATCGGAGGTAGCCGGCCGAGCCGCCGGCAACGGGAAGCGCCAGCACTTCGGGTAACTCGTACGGATGTTTTTCGCGGATGATTCGTTCGATCGCGCGGAAATTCTTTTTGGGGGCCTTCACCACCAGGAGCGCCTCGCGGGACTCTTCGACCTTCCCCTTCCAGCGGTAGACCGATCGAATACCGGGGATCACATTCACACAAACGGCGGCGCGGGACTTCACGAGAACACGCGCCAGCTTCGCGCCGGCGGCCGCGTGCGGCACCGTCGTCAGGACGACGAGTGCCGCCATTTCAGAAGCGGAGCGTAATGCGGTAGTCTTCGCCTTCAGGCTCCATGATCACATGGCCTTCGCGGGCGAGCCAACCAAGACTCATCAGGACCACGTTGCGGTCCTTGTCAATCGCTTTGATGAGCTGTGAGAGCGAACTCTCTTTCTTTCCGTCCAGGTAATGCCAAATATCGCCGGCAACAATGCCGATTTCCGTGATCATTAAGAAGCCTCCGGGTTAAAAGTCATTACACATCATAATCGCGCCTGGAACATAAATCAACCCGAAACGCATTACAGGAAGCGCTCCTCGGGTAATTTCTTGTTGTAGCTCTTGCAACGCGGGCACCGGGATATCTCATGATGCGTCGAATCCACGTATGTCCACGCGCAGATCGAGCACTCCCAAACATCGGCCTCCTCGCGGACGTATTTCGGCAGCACCGCCTTCTTCTCGAAAAAGATCCAAAACATGAATATGGCACCGAGCGCCGACAGCACGTACAGGCAGACCGCCAGAGAAATATCGAGCCTGATCATCCCACCACCCCTTTCGCCCGCTCAGGCGACCAGATGGCTCCGCAGTCGTTGGAAAGAGGTGGTGGGATCATATCAGTCCCTCCCTTTGTCCAAGCGGAAACGGACGCGGCCATGCTGATCGATGGCCGGGCGGTTGAGGCCCAGCGGGACGAACTCCCAGGCCCTGACGTGGCGCAGCCACTGAAAATCGATGGCGGGGTTGCCGCTCGAAGTGATGACTTCCGCCGAGATCACGGCACCTTCGGCGCTCACGGAAAACTGGACCTCAACCAAAGATCCCGGGGAGATCTCCGTGAAAATCTGAGGCTCATCCGGCATCGAGACGATCGGCCGGCCCTTGAGCTCTCCTTCGATCTCAGGCGTGGCCTCGCCGTAGCCCAGCGAAAGGCGCGAAGCAAACTCAGGCGTGGCCTTGTCTCCCCCGACGAGCATTTTTACGGAATCAAAAAAGCGCTTTCCAAGCGGGACGCTCACCACGTCACCCGGCGAACGGCGTTCGCTCGTCTTAGCCGGGGGCAGCGCCGGAAGCGGCAGCTCGGCCAGCGGGCGGTAATAAGCCTGAGAAAGCTCAGGGCGCGTCTCGATGAGCGTCCGCAAGATCGAATCGTCCAGCACGGCGCCGAGCGATATCACGCGCGGGTGCGGCTTGGGTTTCGTTTTGGGGGGACTCACGACGATCGTCACCGCAAAAAACCAAAAAAGGTGCCAAACCACCGAGATCGAAACGGCGCGCAGAAAAGCCCGGTCGCCGAACGTCCAGCTCTCATAATCGGCTAGCCAGCCTCTTTTGCGCGGCACGGTCGTCATGAGATCTCGGCCGCCTTCTCGTTGGTGGCGATGTTGATCTGGGGGATGCCGTACTCACGGCAAAGATCCCAGATCTCGACGACGCGTCCGAGCGAGGTCTTGGTGTCGGCGCGCAGGAGCACCGATTTGTCGCGATGCGCGGCTTCTTTGAGTTCCGCCATGAGCTCGTTGATCGACACGGGCTTATCATCCAGAAAAAGCAGGTCCTGGCCGGTCACGGAAACCACGATGTTCTCCTTGCCGCCCCCCAGCGCCTCGCTCGTGATCGCTTTCGGCAAACTCACTTTGATGCCGGACTGGATCACGAAATTCGACGTGAGCATGAAAAATAGAAGCAGGTTGAACATCACGTCGACCAGCGGCGCGATGTCGAGCTGCCCCTTGACGATCGCGGTGCGTCGCTTGAGACGCTTAAACCTCATCTTCTCTCCTCTCACCGAGAATATTCAGAAGATCCGTCGCGCTGCGCTCCATCTCGAGCACAAAACCATCGACGCGGCTGACGAGATAATTATAAGCGACGTACGTCGGGATCGCCACGCAAAGACCGAACACCGTCGTGAGCAGCGCCTCCCAGATGCCGCCGGCCAGGTCACCGGGGCTTACGGGATTCGTGGCCGACGCCTTGACCTCGATCACCTGAAACGCCGAAACAAGACCCGTCACCGTGCCCAGAAGACCGAGCAGCGGGGCCACATGCGCGACGGTCGCGAGCACTGGAAGGTTGCGCTCAAGACGCGGCACTTCATGCATCGACGCATCTTCGATCGCCTCTCGTACTTCCGCACGCGGGCGGTCATGCTTTAATATACCGGCCTTGAGGATGTTGGCGATAGGCCCGCCGGTCCTCTCGCAAAGATCGAGCGCTTCCATGATCTTGTTGCGCTTAAGCGACTTCGAGATCTGCTCCATGAACGACTTCGTGTCGATCTGTTCCTGCTTTAACCGGATCAGCCTCTCGATCACGATCGCAAACGAGATGACCGAACAAAGCAGAATGGGCCACATGATGGGCCCGCCTTTTTGCATGAATTCCCACATAAATCCCTACCTCCCTCTATGACTTGCGTTAGATTTGGCTTCGATGAATTTTTCCTTGAGCCGCGCGGCATCTTGGGGACGGCCCAGATCCTCATAAAGCTTTCCCGCCTGAAGCACGGCCTTTTCAGCATAGAGCTCGTTTGCGGCAAAAAAGGTCGCGACCTTCGTGTATTCGGCCGCCGCCTTTTCAAACTCACCCTGGGCTTCATGGACCTCGGCGAGATCAAAAAGCACCTCGCAAGCCAGATCGCCCCGGACCTTCTTCAGCGCTTCGCTGAAATAATAGGCCGCTTCGCGAAGATGGCCCTGCGCCTTGAGCAGCTCCGCAAGTTTCTTCTGACCCATCACGCGATCCGCTTCCTCCCCGCCGCCGATCACCCTGAGAAGCTCAGCCTTGGCCTCCTCGGAGGAGCCTTGGGCGATGAGCCAGTCTGCGGCATGGATCAAGCCCTTCATGGCCAGCGTGCTCTTCGGATGTTTCGAAGCAAGCGCGCGGAATTCCGCCGCCGCGGCAGCCGGATCGCCTTCACGTTCGAGCGACAGCGCCTGCCAGTAACGCGCGTCGTCTGTTTTTTCATGCGCGGGAAATTCAACGGGCATGCGTCCGAAATATTCCCGTGCCTTGGCGTACTGCCCGCGATTGAAATAATATTCCCCCAAACTATAGAGAACCTTGGGGGTTAGTTCGCCCGCCGGATACTCCTTCAGAAATCCCTCGAGTTCCGCAACAGCGGCAGCTTCGTCCTTTTTATTGAAATAAACAGCTGCCAGCCTGTAGCGGGCGGTACTTCCCTCAGGCGTCGCCGGCGCACGGTCATGGATGTCCTTGAAAATAGCGGCGGCGGCATCCGGATCGCCCGTCTCGAGCCGGCAAACACCCAATTGCAACAAGGCGGATTCCTTTAAGGGTCCCTGGGCGCGAGCAGCCAGCTTTGCAAACTGCTCGGCTGCGTCAGCAAAGTTTTTTTTCTGCATCAATAAGACACCCAACCGGAACAGCGCTTCGTCTTGAAAGCGGCTCTGGGAGTAATTGACCAGAAGTCCGCGAAAGCTGAGGATCGCCGAATCGATCCTGCCGAGCTGCGTGAGCACCACGGCAGACTGAAACTGGGCATAGTCGGCATCCGCGCTTTTGGGGTATTCGGTGAGCACCATGTCATAAAACCCGGAGGCCTTCTCGGGACGCCCCGTCTCGAGATACGTGTCGGCGATGCGGCAGATCGCCGATACCTTGAGCGCCTCGTCGTGCGCTTCCTCGGCGACCGCCGTGAAACATTCGATCGCCCGCTCCGGTTCGCCGAGGCGAACGAGCGTCCATCCGAGATAAAACCGCCTCTCCTCCGAGAGATCACTTTTCGGGAATTTGCGTTCCATTTCCTCGTAAACGGCCGCGGCCTCCCGGTAACGGCCGAGGTCGTAGAGCGCCTCCCCTTTCCAAAGATAGGCGTCGTCGGCAAGTTCAGAATCGGGGAAACGCTGTATGAGCTCGTTGAAGATGGCCAGCGCTTCGGGGTAGCGTTTGAGACGTTCGAGACTGCGCGCGCGGCCAAATAGAAAGGAGTCGCACACCGGAGAGCCGGCGATCTCGGCGGACGGCCGTTCAAATGCGATCAAACTCTCTTCGCAGCGGTCAAGGCGGAAATAAGACCACGCGAGCCCGTGCAAAGCCAGAAGACGGAACGCGCTCCGGTCGCCCAACTCGACGCTCTTCTTGAACACTTCCAGCGCCGCCTCATAGAGCTCGAGGTTGTAATACGACTCGCCGAGCAGATAATAAGCATTGGCAATTTTCGGATTGAGCGGATTTTCGCTGACAAATCGCGACAATGTCTCGGCGGCGGCCTCGAATTTGTGCATCTGGAAGAAACATTCGCCGATCTTATACTTGGACTCTATGGCCAGCGGGTGCGCCGGGAAGGTTTCAATGACGCCACGGAATTCCTGCATGGCTTCGTCGTACAGCTCGAGTTCATAGTAGGCCCAGGCAAGGGAATACCGGGCGTATGCGCTGTGCGTCGAATTGGGGAACCGGTCTATAAAATCGGAATAACCTTTGACGGCTGCGGCGAAATCTTTGTCCTTAAAACTCTGTTCGGCCTGCCAGTAAAATATATCTTCCTGGCGATTCTGCGATGCCGCAGCGGCCGCCACGGACGATACTGCCGGGGCGGTAATCCAAAGGAGAGCGGCGAGGACGGCCGTGCGGCGCAGGCCATTCATCGGCGGCGGCGCACCGAGAGCGCTTTTTTAAGGAAATGGCCGGTATACGAAGCGGGATTGGCAGCGACTTCCTCTGGCGATCCGGAGGCGACAAGCTTGCCGCCTCCGGATCCGCCCTCGGGCCCGAGGTCCACGAGATAATCGGCTGACTTGATGACATCGAGGTTGTGTTCGATGACGAGCACGCTGTTGCCTTGGTCAACCAACGTCTGGAGCACTGTCAGCAGCCGGTGGATGTCGGCGAAATGAAGCCCGGTGGTCGGCTCATCGAGGATGTAGAGCGTTTTTCCGGTCGCGCGCTTCGAAAGCTCAGTCGACAGCTTGATGCGCTGCGCCTCGCCGCCCGAGAGCGTCGTCGCGGCCTGGCCGAGTTCGATATAATCGAGGCCGACGTCGCGCAGCGTCTTGAGCTTCGTGTGCACGGCGGGAACATTTTCGAACACGCCGAGCGCCTCTTCGACGGGCATCGCCAGAACGTCCGCGATCGACTTTCCCTTGAAGCGGACCTCGAGCGTCTGTTCGTTGAAACGCTTCCCTTTGCATATTTCACACGTGACGTAGACGTCGGGAAGAAAATGCATTTCGATCGTCTTCACGCCGTCGCCCTCGCACGCTTCGCAGCGGCCCCCCTTCACGTTGAAGCTGAATCGGCCGGGTGGATAGCCGCGCATACGCGCGTCCGGAAGCTTCGCAAAGAGATCGCGGATCGGGCCGAAGAGCCCCGTGTAGGTCGCCGGGTTGGAACGGGGCGTGCGGCCGATCGGCGACTGGTCGATCTCGATGATCTTGTCGATCTGGTCGGCGCCGAGAATAGCCTCGTGTTTACCGGGCTTTTCTTTCGACTGGTAAAGCTTTCGCGAGAGTCCCTTAAAAAGGATCTCATCGACGAGCGTGCTCTTGCCCGAACCGGAGACACCGGTCACGCACGTGAACACGCCAAGCGGGATCTCAACATCGATGCCGCGCAGGTTATTCTCGGAAGCCTTTTTGATGACGAGTTTCTTACGCTTTTTCCAGTCGCGGCGCTGTTCCGGCGCCTGAATGCCGATCTTGCCGCTCAAATATTGTCCGGTCAGAGAATCCGGATTGCGCATCACCTCTTCGGGCGTGCCGACGGCGACGATCCGGCCGCCGTGTTTGCCGGCCCCGGGACCGAGATCGACGAGGTAATCCGCGCATTTCATCGTGGCCTCGTCGTGTTCAACGACAATGAGCGTGTTGCCCAGGTCGCGCAGGGCCAGGAGCGCCTCCAGAAGCTTCTCGTTGTCGCGTTGATGCAGGCCGATGGAGGGCTCGTCGAGCACGTAGAGAACACCCATCAGACCCGCGCCGATCTGCGTCGCCAGACGGATGCGCTGCGCTTCACCGCCCGAGAGCGTGCCGCTCATGCGGTCGAGTGACAGGTAGCCTAAGCCGACATTGGCCATGAACCCCAGGCGGGCGCGGACTTCTTTGAGGATCTGGTGCGCGATATGATCCTCCTGCGGGGAAAGCTCGATCTCGCGGAAAAAACGGTCCGCCTCTTCGATCGAGAACGCCGTGATGTCCATGATGCCCTTGCCGTGGACCTTGACGGCCAAGGCCTCGGGCTTCAAACGGCTGCCCCGGCATTTTTCGCAAGGCTTGAGACTCATGAACCGGTTGATCTCTTCCTTCATCCACTCGGACTCGGTCTCCTTGAAACGGCGTTCGAGATTGGGGATGACCCCTTCAAATGAACGCCATTCGTCTCCGGGCTCGCCGTACAGCACCAGATCACGCTGTTCCTTCGTGAGATCCTTGAAAGGCTTGTCGAGACTGAAGCCGTGGCGGTCGGAAACGGTGCGCAAAAGGCGGCGAAGATAAATGAGCAGTGATTTTCCGCCGCGCCTCCAGCCGGCGATGGCGCCGCTGCGCAGCGTCTTGGTCTTGTCGGGAATGACAAGGTCGGGGTCGATCTCCTGGCAGTTGCCGAGGCCGTCGCAGCCGGGGCAGGCTCCGTAAGGACTGTTGAACGAAAAAAGTCTCGGTTCGAGCGGTTGAAAGCTCACCCCGCAATGGATACACGCATTCAATTCGGAAAACATCTGTTCCTGCTTCTCCCCGGAATCGAATGCGACCTTCATCGTCCCCTTTCCGACCTTCAGCGCCGACTCAACGGAGTCCGTGAGACGCTTTTTTATGTCGCCTTTCAACACCAAGCGGTCGACGACGATGTCGATGACGTGTTTCTTTTTCTTGTCGAGCTCTATCTTTTCACTCACCTCGCGCACCTGTCCGTCGACGCGCACCCGAACGAACCCTTCCTTTTGGATATCCTTGAAAACTTTTTGATACTCGCCCTTGCGGCCCTCGATGACGGGCGCCAGGATCTGAATGCGGCTTTCGGGCGGCGATACAAGAATACGGTCGACGATCTCCTGAGCGCTCTGCCGTGAGATCTTCCGGCCGCACTTCGGGCAATGCGGCACGCCGATCTTGGCAAAGAGAAGGCGCAGATAATCGTAGATCTCAGTGGTCGTGCCGACCGTGGAACGCGGATTCGATCCCGCGACACGCTGCTCGATGGAGATGGCCGGTGAAAGGCCCTCGATGTATTCGACGTTCGGTTTTTGCATCTGGTCGAGGAACTGGCGCGCATATGCGGAAAGACTTTCGACGTAGCGGCGCTGGCCCTCGGCGTAGATCGTGTCGAACGCGAGCGACGACTTGCCGGAACCGGAGAGACCCGTGAACACGACGAGCGCGTTACGCGGAATACGCAGGTCCACTCCCTGCAGGTTATGCTCGCGGGCGTTCTTGACGAAAATAAAGTCTTTTTCGACCGGGCGAGGGGGCATGCTAAACCTTTTCGTCTTTCAATATTTCAGGGATGGGCCGGGTGTCGATGCGGATCCCTCCGCGATGCTCGATGATGAGCGTGTAGATCGTTCCCGGCACGAAAACGGACCCGGGCGCCTCGATCTGCGCGTTTTTAATGCCGACCCGGCTGCGTTCGGCCGGAAGGAGCGCGTAGCTCCAGAAGCGCCGCCAGATCTCGCGCTCAAAAGGGGTCGGCGGTTCGCCCACACGATACCCTTCCGGAACCGCGTTGGTTTCGATCAACGGGAACTCCTGTGTGTCCTTGCCGTCGAGCACAAAAGCCTTGAGGAACAGATAGATGCTCTTTCCCTTCATCCGGTGGCCCTCTTCGACGTACTTGTCGTCGAAGCGCACCACGAGCGTCTGAAATTGGATCAGATTGCCCTTGAACGTGAAGTAACGGGGCCTGAGGGGCTGGCCTTTGACATTATATTCCAGGAACTTGATCGTCGTCGTGTATTTACGGGTAAATTCGTCGAGCGAGGATTCGGTGACCAACACCTCAGCGATGCGGGATTCCGCTTTTAGGTTTTTCAGGATGCTTCGAAAAAGCAAGAACTCGCGGAACTTGAAGATCCCTATAAAAAAAACAACGCAAACAGCGAGGAGGATGATATTCCGGAATGCCTGGCGCAGGGGCCCAAACACGTCAAGCTCTCTTGAAAAGGTGGCTTTGGACGAGAGCTTTGAATACGTGAAACGCGTTCTTTTTTTTGTAGTGGATGATCATTCGAACCGTTTCGATAGCCGCCCATCCGCCATACACCCAAATGATCTCTTCCCGCACGTCAGGGACAAAAAACTGGATGATCCACAGCACAAAAAGACCGAGAGCTTCCGGAAAAGCAAACGTAAGGCTCGCCAGAAAAACAAAACCAAGATAAGACTGCACGATCGTCAGCAGCACTTCCGTCTTCTGGTGCTCGTCAAAAATGATAGGTTGAAAGTGCATGAACCCGCCGTTCAGCTGACCGAGTCCGAAAGCGTAGATAAAGGGCACCGTCGCCACGAGAATGGTCCACTGGTTGATCGAAGAGGACACGAAATTGGATAAGGCCATGGGAGCTTTTTTGACGGTCTTGGCCCAATGGAACGCCGAGAGCTTTTCCGGAAACTCACTCAAAAAAGGCGCCACCCACTGCACGAACACAAACTGAGACATACCCACGGTCACGGCTATCGCCAGCATGGAATCGAGGAACGGATGCGCGCAAAACCAAAGGATCATGGCGCCGATCACAAAGAGGACCCCGATCGCAGTGAGACTCTGAGCGCGCGGACGGGACATGACCCAGCGCGGGACGAAACCTAGATCGCTGACGCCTTCAGATTCCTGCGGCGGCATCTTTGACAGAAGCCAGAGGTAGCCGAAATAGATACAGGCCAGGATCACACCGTCTACCCACGTGAGCGAGCCTTTTAGATAAATGATCGAAAAATAGAAAAGCGTCGGAAGAAGGGAGATCACCGCGATGGACTGCTCGTCTTCCATGACGATCTCCCAGAATCCAAACTCTCTGTCCCAAACCTTCTTTGTCTTGGAAAACGCGAACGCCACGAAATAGACCATGGGCCAACCCAATCCTACAAAGAGACGGAGTGATCCCGTGAAGTTGGCGGTCATGAGGTGGACCTTCTCAGGGTCCTTGGCAGCCTCAAGGGCTATGGCCGCCTCGACGGCAAATTCCGGCAGGGTCTGAACCCATGCCAGCACGGCGAGCGCAAGTCCTTGGGAGATGTAGAATTGGCCGCATTCGGCAGCCCATGCGATGATGAGCGCGGCGATAATTATAGCTGGGAAAGTCCAAAGGGCTTCAATCATGGTGCCCTACTATAACATCCCGGTTAAGCTTTCGCAATGCGGTCCGACAGCGCCGCCCACTCGGGCAATGTGAGCGTCTCCGGCCTGCGTCGGGCATCCACACCAAGCGCGGCAAACACGGCGGTAAGCTCGGTCTTGGATCGTCCGGGGGCATCGGATTCGAGAGCGTTGAGGAGAGTTTTACGGCGCTTTTGAAACGCCGGGCGCACCAACCGGAAAAAAGCCGCCTCGTCGGCGACACGCACACGGGGAGTCTCTGAAAAAACGATGCGGATCAGCGCCGAATCGACGTTTGGAGGCGGCTGAAAACTGCCCCGGGTGATCTTCCTCACCAGCGTCATCTCCGCGTAAAAGTTAAGAAATACGGACAAGGACCCCCACTCTTTTGTGCCCGGCTTGGCCAGAAGTCTCTGGGCCAATTCGAGCTGGACAGTCAACGCCGCCTCGCGCACGAGATGCCTTTGGGAAATAAGCCACTCCAGGATGGGGCTGGTGATGTTGTACGGGATGTTGCCGAAAACTTTGGAGGGTCTGTCAGGCGCTAAGTCCCGCGCAAGGTCTACTTTCAGAATATCGGCTTCAAGCACGCGCACGGTATCAGCGGTGAACGCGGAGCGAAGATGCCGCGTCATGACGAAATCCATCTCCACGGCGATCACACGCGCTCCGCGCCCGACCAGCCTGCGCGTTAAAAATCCGAGTCCCGGCCCGATCTCGACGACCGTCTCACCCTTCTCGACAGGAAGCGCGTTGGCAATGGCGTCAAGGGCGGCCTCGTTGATCATGAAATTCTGGCCGCGGCGCTTCTCGGGATGGACCCCGAGGTGCGCGAGCGCGGCCTTCGCCTCACGGCGAAGATCAGACATGCCGCTTCCGGTTGCGGGCGAGTTCCGCCGCCAAACGCAAAGCTTCCGTCATGGAGCCCGCGTCGGCGCAATATTTTGAGGCGATATCGTAGGCAGTGCCGTGATCGGGAGAAGTTCGTACGAAAGGCAGACCGAGCGTGACATTGACGCCCCCGCCGCGCGAGATCATCTTGAGAGGAATGAGCCCCTGATCGTGATACATGCAGATCTCAGCGTCGTATTTTCCGGAATAAGCCTGATAAAAAAGTACGTCGGGGGGAAGAGGTCCGTCGATGACGACTCCGCGCATACGCTTCTTCGCAGCACGCACGGCCGGGGCGATCGTGCAGATCTCTTCGGTGCCAATATGTCCCTCTTCACCTGCGTGGGGATTGAGCCCTGCCACGGCCAGCCTGGGGCGCTTGAGACCGAACGAAACACGCAGTTCACGCTCGGTGAGCGCGATCGCGTCCAGTATGCGCTGCTTCGTGAGACCCGCGGATACATCCTTGATCGCGACGTGCCTCGTCACCAGCACGACACGCAGACCTCCGCCGACGAGCATCATTTCAAATTTTTTCGTTTTCGAGAGTTTCGCCAGATATTCGGTGTGACCGGGAATGTCGAAACCGGCTTTTTTTAGGCCCGCTTTGTTGATCGGAGGCGTTGCGATGGCGTCGACGACCCCTTCCATCGCAAGCGCGACTGCCGTCTCAATGGATCGCACGGCAAAAGCGGTCAGACGCGCGTCTGAACGGCCCTTAGACAAAGATGAAGGCAATTTTCCGGCGGAAAAACAAGGAATAGAACCGCGTGCGGAGCCTGTTTCACACCAGCAGGCATCATGGAAACGCAGAGGCAGCCCAAGTCTGCGGGCAAGCGAGCTATAAAAGAGGGCGGGACCTAGAAGCACGTAGTGCGCCGAGGCGTCTTGGCGTAGCGCATAGAGGGCCTTCAGCGCCACTTCAGGGCCGATGCCGGCCGGATCACCAAGCGTGACAGCGATCCTAGCGGATCGAGATATAGGCATCCTTCTTAAGTCCTTGAAGCCAACTGTCGAGCCGCTTCTTCAGTTTCTCCTTGAAGAGAATATCCTGAACCTGGTCACGCACCTCGGTCAGCGGGCGCACCGAGGATTTCTGGCGTTCCACCACTTTAAAAATGTGATACCCGAGAGAACTCTTGATGGGATCCGTGATCCCGCCGGCCTCAAGCTCGAAGATCTTGGTGTCGATGTCGCCGACCATCTCACCCTTTTCCATCCAACCCATGACGCCGCCCTCTTTCGCCTCCGACCCCTCCGAATACGTCTTGGCGAGTTCGCCGAAAGCCTGGCCGGCGCGCGCGTCGGCCACGATCTTTTCGGCGAGCGCCTTGGCGTCTTCGACGGACCTGGAGGCGGTGCGGATCAAAATGTGTTCAAGCCGTGCGCGGTCTCCCTGCGCGAACTCTTCGGGATGAGCTTTGTAATACTCGCTCACTTCACCCGGCGAAACCGAGACTTTCGACTTCACTTCGTAACCTACGAGCTTCTGAGTGAGAAGCTGGTCGCGGAAGCGATTCCACAGTTTTTTCTCGGTCATGCCCTGTTCCTCGATCGCGCTCAAGAACACTTCGCGGCTGGGAAATTTATTCCGGACCTCGGCGACCATTTCGTCAACCTCCGAGTCATTCGCGATGACCTGACGGCGCTTGGCCTCGCTCAGGATCAACTTGTCTTCGATGACCTTGGTCAGAAAGTCCTGGCGCGCGGCCGCCAGACGATCCTCGAGCTCCTGCCCGGCATACATCGTGCGGTACTGCGCGGTCACGGGGGACATCACCGTGATGAGGTCCTGTTCGGTGACGATCTCGTCATTCACCACCGCAAGAATACGCTCAATGACCTCTGTCTGGGCGTGCGCAGGCGTGGAAAAAACGGCGCAGAAAAGCGCAAGGAAAACGACAGCGCGCTTCATGACACAGGCGCCACGGCCTCAAGGGCCTTTTCGTCGATGTTCATTTTGGTGTTTCCTTTTAATTTGGAGATATACGCCTTAAAAGCGGCCGACCGCTTCTCGTTGATGATGCGCTCCTCGACATGCTGGCGCACGGCCTTAAGATCGCGCAGGCGAGGCTCGGCGCGGTCGGTAAGCCGGATGATGTGGTAGCCAAACTGCGTCTTAAGGATCGGGCTGGTTTCGCCTTTTTTCATCGCGAACACCGCCTGCTCGAATTCCGGGAAAAATTGTCCTTTTTGAAAAAAACCGAGATCGCCGCCGCGGAGCGCCGTACCGTCAATGGATTTGGCGCGCGCCAGTTCCTCGAAATCGGCTCCGGCCGCGAGCTCCGACTGGACCACTTTTGCTTCTTCCTCGGTTTTAACCAGGATATGCTGCGCGCGCAGCAAAAGCGGCGTCATAAAATCTTCCTTGTGGGCGTCGTAGTAGTCGCGGACCTCTTCGGGTACCAGTGTGATCTTTTTGTCGATCTCTAGACTCACGAGCTTGGCGATCAGGATCTTGCGGCGGGCGGCTGCGATAAGGCTCTTGACCTCCGGCTGCGCTTCGATCTTAAGACGCTCAGCCTCCTTCAGAAGGTAATGCTCGTTCGCCATATCTTCGATGAATTCGCGCTTGTTACGGAGAGCGGCCTGGCGCAGCTGCTTGGGAAGGCTCTCGGACTTTTGTTTAAACTCGTCTTCAGTGATCTTCATGCCGCCGAACGTGGCGAGGGTCTTGCCGCCCCCTTGAGAGGAGTCTCCGCAGCCCGAAGTCAAAAGGGATAAAGCGAGCGCAAACGCCAGAAAAAAAGGAGCGTCTTTACGGGTTTTAGGCATGCGTGAATATACCACACTCAAGCTCCGGCTGGCAAACGAGGTTCGGTTGTGCCGAGGATCTGGCGGGTCTTGCCGAGCTTCTCCACGGTTTCCTTGAGGATCCGGCAATACAGATCGAAACCAACCCCGGCGATGTACCCGCTCTGCTCGGTCCCCAGAATGTTTCCCGCGCCGCGGATCTCAAGATCTTCCATGGCCAGACTGAACCCGGATCCCAGGTAGGTGAAGCGCTCGATAGCCCTCAGGCGTTTTTGAGATTCCTCGGTCAACTCCATGTTTTTCGGGATGAAAAGATACGCATAGGCGTTGCGGTTGAACCGGCCCACCCGGCCGCGGAGCTGATAAAGCTCCGAAAGACCGAATAGATCGGCGCGATTGACCAGAAGCGTGTTCGCGTTGGGGATGTCGATGCCCGACTCAACGATCGTCGTACAGACCAACACATCAATATCGCCGTGAACAAAGCGTTTCATGACGCTTTCGAGCTCGCGGGCCGGCATCTGGCCGTGCCCGACGGCAACGCGCGCCTCCGGAACCAGCTCCTGAAACTTTTTAGCGACGTGCTCAATGCCCTGCACGCGGTTGTGCACAAAGAACGCCTGTCCTTTCCTTTGGAGCTCACGCAGGACCGCGCTGCGGACCGTCTCATCATTCCATTCGAGCACGACCGTTTCTACGGGCTTGCGGTTGCGCGGAGGCGTGTTGATCGTCGAGAGATCGCGTGCGCCGACGAGCGACATATAGAGCGTACGCGGGATCGGGGTTGCAGTGAGCGTAAGAACATCCACGAGAAGGCGCAGACGCTTCAAGTGCTCCTTGTGCCGCACGCCGAAGCGCTGTTCCTCGTCGATCACGACCAGTCCCAGGTCCTTGAACGCGACGTCCTTCGAAAGAAGGCGGTGCGTCCCCACAACGATGTCGCACGTGCCTTCAGCGATACCCTTGAGGACTGCCTTCTGCTGTCCGGGAGTGCGAAAACGCGAAAGCATGCCTACGCGCAGGGGAAAATTTTTCATCCGCGCCACGAACGTGTCGTAGTGCTGTTCGGCTAAAAGCGTCGTCGGCACGAGCATCGCGACCTGCTTGCCCCCCATCGCTGCCTTGAACGCCGCGCGGAGCGCCACCTCTGTTTTGCCGAATCCGACATCGCCGCAAAGCAGCCGGTCCATCGGCATCGTCGATTCGAGGTCCGCCTTCACCTCCGAGAGCGCCTTTTTCTGATCGTCCGTGAGCTCGTAGGGAAATTCCGACTCGAGCTTCACCTGCCACTCTGTATCCTTTTCGAACGCATGCCCCTGGAGCGCCCGCCGGTGAGCCTGCATGTCGAGAAGTTCGGCGGCGAATGAGAGGACGCCCTTCTTGGCCTTCTCTTTGAGTTTGTCCCAGTTGCGCGAGCCGAGCCTGGAAAGTTCAGGACTGATCTTTCCAAACGCGACGTACTTCTGGATGAGATTCAGGTCCCGCGTGGGCACATAGAGAATATTCTTATCGGCGAATTCGAGCGTGAAATGGTCGACCTTCCGGCCCTTGTCATCGCGTCCGCCACCAGACGCGTCGGACCCGTCCCCAGAACGCGTCTTGTGGACGGACCCGCCGCGTTCTGTGGCGGGGATCGCTTTAAGACCGCGGTAGCGCGCGATGCCGTGCAGGATGTGCACGACAAGATCACCGAGCTCGATATCGATGAAGGGGTCCACCGGCGAAGCGTAATCCGTGATGAACGAGAGCCCGCCCTTCTGCATCTTCGAGACCGCGTGTTCGGATCTGACCGGCATGACCAGCACCATGCGGTGAGGCTCCATGCGCTCGCCGCTGGCAGGGTCAAACGTGTGGATGGAATCGATGGTGTCGTACAGGAGCTCAAGCCGCACGGGAAGCGAGAAATGCAGAGGAAAAATATCGACGACGCTCCCGCGGATGGCGAATTCTCCGGGTGCAGTGATCGCCTCTTGACGGCGATAGCCGAACTCCGTCATCCGCCTCGCGAGCGAGTCGAAATCGATCTCTTTGCCTGTGTAGAATTCCAGGGTGTCGAACATAGGGGGCATTATATCAATAAATTTGAGATTATCCGTTTTCCATTCGGGGCCGGATTCGCATTTCAGCTCCTCCAAGGAATACGGATCCAGTGCTTTTACCGTTCTTTTTAAAGTTATCCCTCCCTGCATTTAAGAAGATAAGTTGTCGTGAGTGCATCTTGGAGAGACAGTTCCGATTTTTGCGCAGGGCAGTGCGAGCTCATGCGGTATGGGGTCTTTGAAGTAGAGCCAAGCGCCTCTGCTGCTCGCGAGCGGTCCCGGAGCAAAAATTGGAACTGTTTCTCCAAGATACTACATTTTAAGCGGTGCGGAGACTCCCAGAAGGCCGAGGCCGTTGCGCAGCACTTGCTGCACGGCTTCGGAAAGCATGAGGCGGGCGTTGGTGAGATTCGCGTCTTCGGTGACGACGCGGTTTTCGGCGTAGAAGCGGTGGAATGTCGCGGCCAGGTCCATGAGGTACGGGACCAGGCGGAAAGGTTCGAGCGTCTTGTCGGCGCCGAGGACACTTTCTTCGAATTGACCGAGCGCGCGCATCACACCCGTTTCGAGCGGGTCCGTGAGCCGCGCCAGATCGCCCGGCTTGCTCCAGTCAGCCTTCACTCCATGCTTCTCCTTCACGCTCTCGATGCGGGCGTGGGCGTATTGAATATAGAAAACGGGGTTGTCGGGCGTCTGGCTCTTGGCGAGCGCAAGGTCGAAATCCAAGTGCGCGTCAAAACGGCGCATCAGGAAAAAGAAGCGCCCCGCGTCCTTCCCCACTTCATCGAGGATCTCGCGGAGCGTCACGAATTCGCCGGCACGCGTGGACATGCGCACTTGTTGGCCGTTCTCGTAAAGCGTCACAAGCTGAGCAATGAGGACGTTGACCGCGTCGGGGTCGTGGCCAAGGGCCTGCTGCGACGCCTTGAGGCGTGCAATGTACCCGTGATGGTCTGGGCCAAGGATGTCGATGAGCATTTCAAAGCCACGCTTGAATTTCTCGTGATGGTACGCGATGTCCGGCGTGAGATACGTATAATTCTTGTCACTCTTGATCAGCACGCGGTCCTTATCGTCGCCGAACTGCGTCGATTTGAGCCATACGGCGCCCTCGCTCTCGAAGACCATGCCCCGCTTTTTAAGCTCCTCGAGCGTCGCCTCGACCTTGCCGGACTTGCCGAGCGCTTCCTGGCTGTAATAGTCGTCGAACGCCACATCGAAATCAGCGAGATCTTTTTTGATGCCGGCCATGATGGTTTTGCGCGCGTACAAACGGCAGCGGCGCAGCTTTTCGTCTTCGGGAAGCTTTTGGAAGGCCTCACCCTCCTTAGCGGCAAAATCACGGGCGATATCGAAGAGGTAATCACCCTTATAATATTCTTCCGGCATCGGCTCGACGGGCTCCTTGAGTAATTCCCGGAGACGGTAGTATAAGGACTTGCCAAGCGTGTTGATCTGCACGCCTTCGTCGTTGTTGTAATACTCCGTCGTCACTTTGTGCCCGCAAAAGCGCAGGATACGCGCCAGAGAATCGCCGAGCGCCGCCTGGCGGCCGTGGGCGACGGTGAGAGGGCCTGTCGGATTGGCGCTGACATATTCGAGTAGAATATTTTTATTTTTGACCGAAGGCTTGCCGAACAAAGACCCTTTCGCCTTCACATCAAGAACGACGGACGCGATCTCTTTGGGAGAGAAATGAAAATTGATGAAACCGGGACCTTCGACCGCGATCCGGGCAATACGGTCCTTGAGCGGCGACGCAGGCAGGAGCTCCTCAAGGCGCTTATGAAATTTCTCGGCGAGCGGGCGGGGCGCGGTCTTCTTCTCACGGGCGAAACGCATGACAAGATTCGTCGAGACATCCCCGAATTTCTCTTCCTTTGGAGTCTCGAACGAACCCGCGACGTCGAATCCGGCGTCGGCGGCGCCGATGGAGGGCAACGCCTCCTTCAAAAGTAGCGCCAGATCGTCTTTAAGAGACGTCATGGGTCTTGCGCACGGGCGGGTTATAGTGCTTCTTGGGCACGTCTCCCCACAGATTTTCAAGATCGTAGAACTTGCGCGTATCCTGGTGAAAAACATGCGTGACGACATCGCCGTAGTCGAGCAGCACCCATGTGGCGTCCTGATAACCTTCCTTATGAAGGGGACGAAGGCCGTCCTCTTCCTTCATCTGATCTTCGATGGAATCGACGATCGCTTTCACACGCACGGTAGATGGAGCGCTCATGACGACGAAAATGCGCGAAAGCGTGGGCCGCTGGCCCATGTCCATCACAATGATCTCTTCGGCTTTCTTGTCGTAAGCCGAGTCACAGATTAACTTGATCTTCCGGTCAGTGTTGATCGCGCTTCTCCTTTTTCGGGGCTTTCCTTTTCTTGGCGGTCCTTTTCGAAGCCTGGGTCTTCGTCTTTTCCTGCTGTCTGGATCTTTTTTCAGCTTCCCTGCGGCCATACTCCATGAGCGCTTGAAGCGAGGCGCCGGGCACGAGGCCCTGCACGGACTTGCGCGACTTGAGCCGCTCCCGGATACCGGAAGACGAAACATCCAGCGCGTCAAAAGGCAGATGGAGCACGCCGTCCGGCAATCCCTTCACCGGATGTCCCGGCCGGGACATCACGATAAAACGGCAAAGTTTCGGGATCTCGCTCCACGACTTCCAGCGCCGGAGTTCCGCCGGCTTGTCTGCTCCCGATAGAAAATACAACACCGTGCCGGGGGCCGATCTCGATCTCAAATATCTTAGCGTATCCACCGTGAATGAGTCGCCTTTTCTTTGCACCTCGAGGGTCGAAACCTCAAGACGCCGGTCTCCCTTTACGGCGGCTTTCAATATCTTGACGCGCAGCGCAGCCGGAAGCATCTGGGCGCCGCGCAACGGAGTGCGGTACGTGGGAACAAAAAGGACCTTGTCGAGATTGAGTTTGTCGAGTGCGGCCTTGGCGAGCCGGATGTGGCCGTTGTGCACAGGATTGAAGCTTCCGCCATAAACGCCGATCCTCATGCGCGGATCGTGGAGCGCTTCACGTTCTCACCTGGCCGTTTCCGGTGACGACATACTTGTAAGTGGTGAGTTCCTCGAGGCCCATGGGACCCCGCGCGTGAAGCTTGTCGGTCGAAATGCCCATCTCAGCGCCCATACCGAACTCTCCCCCGTCGTTGAAACGGGTAGAACAATTAATGAATACACACGCGCTGTCGACGGCGCCGGCGAATCGCGATGCGGCTTCCTTGTCCTCAGTGACAATAGCGTCCGAATGACGGGAGCCATATTTTTGGATGTGCTCGACCGCCTGCGAAAGATCTTTCACGACGCGAACCGAAAGCACAAGATCAAGATATTCGGCATACCAGTCTTTTTCGGCGGCCGTTTTAAGACCCGGCACGATCGCGCGCGTTTTGGCGTCGGCGCGAAGCTCCACGCCTTTGGCCTTCAAAGCGTCACAGAGCACAGGCAGAAACTTGGAGGCCACCTGCTCGTGCACAAGCAGCGTCTCGGCGGCATTGCAGACACCCGGGTTCTGGGTCTTCGCGTTCACGATGATGTCGCGTGATTTGGCGAGGTCCGCGGAAGCGTCGATAAACACATGGCAAACGCCTTTGTAGTGCTTGATGACCGGGATCGTCGAAACACGCGTGACCTCGCGGATAAGCCCCTCGCCTCCGCGCGGGATCACGAGATCTATCGTGTCGTTCATACGAAGCAATTTCTTGACCTCGGCGCGGTTGGCGGCGGCGACAAAACCGAACGCGCCATCAGGCACGCCTGCCTTCACGGCTGCCCCTTCCATCACCGAAAAAAGCGCTTTGTTCGAATAAGCGGCTTCGCGGCCGCCTTTCAGCAGCACGGCGTTTCCGGATTTAAGACAGAGCGCCATGCAGTCGGCGGTGACGGTGGGACGCGACTCGTAGATGATGAGGATCGTCCCAATGGGTACGGAAACTTTACAGATCCTGAGCCCGTTCGGGCGCTTGTTTTCGGAGAGCGTGCGGCCGACCGGATCAGGAAGCGACGCGATGGCGGCAACACCGTATGCGACTTTCAATAGCTTCGCTTCGTCGAGCATGAGCCTGGCGACAAGCGCGGGCGCCAGACCCGATCTTCTGGCAGCGGCAACGTCCTTCGCGTTCGCGGTAAGAATCTGTTTTCTGGATGCACGGATCGACGCCGCCATGGCCAGGAGCGCGGCATTTTTTTTGGCAGTCGGAAGAAGCGAAAGCGCCTGGCAGGCGTTTTTGGCCCGAAGCGCCGTTTTATCGGAGGACGTGGTCTTCATTTGCGGACCGTGCGGATATAATTTGCGAAATCTTCCGCCCAGTCGCGGCGGCCATTCCCCTTCTTCGTGTCCGGCAGGAAAAAGGTCCCCAGATCGTCGGCTTTAAGAAGGCGCGTGAGCACTTTCCGGTCCTTCCCGTTCGCCACGAAAACAGGGATCCCTGAGCTCGAGGCCGAATGGACGGCCTGAAGCTTCGAGCGCATGCCGCCTGTGGTGAACTTATTGCGCCGGTCGGACACATGCGCGAAAACAGAGTCGCCCATTCTCTCGACGACCTTGATGCGCTTGGATTCATCCGCGCGGTCGGCGTCCTGATAGACACCGTTCGTATCAGAGAGAATGATGAGCAGATCCGCCTCGATCAAGATCGCCAGGAGGCTCGACAGGCGGTCGTTGTCCCCGAAACGGATCTCGTCAGTGGCGACCGTATCGTTCTCGTTGACGACGGGCACAAGGCCCCACTTTTGGATCTGCTTGAGTGTCTGCCGGGCGTTCAGGTGGCGTTTCTTGTCAGCGAGGTCATCCCAGGTGAGCAATACTTGCGCGGTCGAAAAACCGCGGCGAGAAAACGCGCGTTCCCATGAGGTCATCAGATGGCGCTGTCCCACGGCTGCGGCCCCCTGGAGACCCTCGATCGTCACGGGGCGGCGTTTGAGCTTGAGGATGGTCATTCCCGCTCCGATGGCGCCGGAACTGACGACGGAAACCTGCATGCCACGCTTGAGAAACACCGAGATCTCGTCCGCAAGCGCCTTCACGATGCGTTCGTCGAAACGGCCGGCCCGCGTCAGAACGGACGTGCCGACTTTGATGACCACGTTTTTGACGTTCTTGAGGAACGGCTTTCTCATTTCAGTCTTCTCAATCTCTGCAAAAGCGCGGGCACTCCCTCTCCGGTCACGGCGGAAATCGGGAATATCTCTCTTTTGACGGCCTTTTTAAATTTTTTCAAACGCTCTTTTGCCTCCGGCACATCCATTTTATTAGCCGCAATGATCTGTTCCTTATCGGCAAGAAGCGGAGAATACGCGGCGAGTTCCTCGTTGATACTGCGGTAATCCAAGATGGGGTCGCGGCCGTCCGTGGCGGCAAAATCGATCACATGGAGCAGCACCTTCGTACGCTCGACATGCTTGAGGAATTCGATGCCGAGGCCCCGGCCTTCGGAAGCGCCTTCGATGAGACCCGGAATGTCGGCGAGCACCTTCGTGTCGCCGTCCTCGTATTTAACGACGCCGAGGATCGGGTTCTTGGTGGTGAAAGGATAGGGCGCGATCTTCGATTTGGCGTTGGAGACACGCGAGATGAATGTCGACTTTCCTGCGTTGGGGAACCCCACGAGCCCCACGTCGGCGATCAACTTGAGTTTGAGTTGTATCTGTTTTTCTTCGCCGAGTTCGCCGAGCGTGGCTTCGTTGCGCTTGTCGTTCCCTTTGCCGGCGGCGCCCCCCTTGCAAACGACGACTCTTTTGCCGATGGCGTCGAGGTCGCTCAAAAGTTCGCCGGTGGCAAAATCAAAAACTTCTGTGCCCGGAGGAACGCCGAGCACGATATCCTTGCCGCAATAACCTGTCTTGTCGGAGCTCGAGCCGTTGCCGCCCTTCGGGGCCTCGAAATTGCGGGTCATCTGAAAATCAAGGAGAGTCTGGATATTGTGGCGGGCTTCGATGATGACAGAGCCCCCGTCGCCGCCGTCGCCGCCATTGGCGCGAGGACGTCCCGGGTTGGTGCGGTCGAGGCTCTGACATCCCTTGCCGCCGCTGCCCGCGGTGCAAGTGATGACCGCTTCGTCGACGAACATTTATTTTTTGGTCGGAATGATGTTAACGCGGTAGGAGGGGTTAAAACTCACCGTCCCGTCCTTGAGGGCAAACAGCGTGAAGTCGCGGCCTTGACCGACGAACAGACCGGCCTGGTAACGCGTGCCCTTTTGACGAACAATGATACTGCCGGCCGTGACGAGCTGGCCGCCGAAACGCTTGACGCCAAGCCGCTGGGAATTTGAATCGCGGCCGTTCTTAGAAGAACCTAAACCTTTTTTATGTGCCATGGCTTCTTCGCTTCTTTGTGCGCCTTAAGCGCCGTTGTGGACGGACTTGATCTTAAGTTTAAGGTAGTTCTGGCGATGGCCGCTCTTGGTAGCGGACTTTTCACGGCGGATGTACTTGTAAGAGAAGGTCTTATGTGACTTCACTTCACCAAGCACGTCAGCCTCGACGTAAGCGCCCTTGACGTGCGGGCGCCCAACGGTCACAGCATCGTCCTTGGACACAAGCAGCACTTTGTCGAGCTTCAGGCTTTTGGCCTTGCCGACTTCCAGCAGTTCGACGTTGAGCTCGTCGCCCGCCTTTACTTTATATTGTTTACCGCCGGTCTCGATGATTGCAAACATAGACTGGTAAAGTTACCAGAGCTTCTTACGTTTGTCAAGCACGCGTTTTAGCTTAAACTCCTCCACGTGCACGTGGGGGTCGCCCACGAGGCTCACGCGGTTGCGGGACAGCCCTTCCATCTGGTGGATCAGCTTGCGGTCATCACGCCCCAGGACCTCGATCACGTCGGGACTGGCGGTCACTTCGACGTGTTCTTTCTCGACAGTCTTAAGGAACGCCTGCAATTTCTGCAGGGCTTCCGCGGCGACCGTTTCCTTCGAACGCACGATCCCCTTTCCGTGGCAATAAGGACATTGCTGGGACGAGGCGCTTTCAAGGGATTTCCTCATGCGCTGACGCGTCATTTCGACAAGCCCCAACTGTGAGAGGTTGAGCACGCTCGTTTTGGCGCGGTCGCGCTTCAGCGAGTCCTCAAGAATCTTAAGAACGGACCGGCGATGCTCGGGCAGTTCCATATCGATGAAGTCGATGATGATAATACCGCCCAGATCGCGCAGACGGATCTGTTTGGAGATCTCGCGCGCGGCGTCGCAGTTGGTCTTGAACGCCGTCTCTTCGAGATTCTTCGTCCCGGTGAACTTCCCGGTATTAACGTCGATCGCAACGAGCGCTTCGGTCTGTTCGATGACGATATGGCCGCCGCTTTTGAGCATTGCGCGCGGTTCGTAGATACGGTCGATCTCCTTCTGGACGCCGGCCTCCTGGAACAGAGACTGTTCGCCCTGGTAAAACTGGAGCTTCGAGTGGAGGTTGGGCACGGCCGCTTTCATGAACCGCTCGACACGCCGGAATTCCTCGCGGTCGTTGATGGCGATGCGCTCGAAATTTTCCGTCAGGACGTCGCGGACGAGGCGCAGCACAAGCCCGTACTCCTCATGCACCAGCGTCGGCGCGCGGCGCGACGTGCAGCGGCGTTGGATGAGCCTCCACTGGTGGATCAGAAAGCGAATGTCACGCTCAAGGACCTTGTCATCGGCGCCCCAGGCAGCCGTGCGCACAATAAGGCCGGTGTCCTTGGGAAGCTGGATCCCTTTGATGATCTGGCGGATGCGCTCGCGTTCCTTACGGTCGTCGATACGCTTCGAAATACCGACATGCGGGTGGTGCGGCATAAATACGACAAAACGGCCGGCGAGCGAAATCTGACACGTCAGACGCGCTCCCTTGGTGCCGAACGGCTCCTTGACGACCTGAACCAGCACCTCCTGGTCGCGCTTGAGAACGTCCTGGATCTGCGGGACCGGTTCATGCTTGTCACGCCGGTGGCCATGGCCGCCCTTCTGCGGGGGCGGCGGGGGCGTAACAACCGCCTTAACATCCCCGTTCGGCGCAGGGGCTTCGTCATAGAGCGCGTCTTCGGTATCCAGTCCGCCTTGGCCAACCACGTCCGTGACGTACAAAAAGCCGTTCTTTTCGAGACCCAGATCGATAAAAGCCGCGCCAATACCCGGCACGATCGAGCTGACCCGTCCTTTAAAAATAGACCCGACCAACTGACGGTCGGATAACCGCTCGACGTAATATTCTTCGAGATGGCCATCCTCGACGATGGCGACCCTTTTGGCGTTGAACTCGACATTAACAAGAATCTCTTTTTTCATAATCTCCTCATATACAAATAAAAAGCGCCGACCCGTAATCCATTCCTGGGATCAGCGCTGCACAGTCTTCTGATTTTTTCGATCAAAACCCGCCGGCGAGCCGGCGGGGCCAGACTAAATCTGGTGCCCTTTGGGACCTTTTTCAGCGACGATATTCACCGTCATGAAGAACAGAAGGTCAGTCTTTTGAACGGACTTATTCTTGTAGCTGAAAAGCTTTTCCAAAAGGGGTAGATCTCCCAGGATTGGGACTTTCGTTCGTGAATCCAGAATGCTCTCTCGAATTAATCCTCCGATGGCAATGGTTTGTCCATTCTTAATACGAACCTGCGTCTTCGCCTCGCGTGTAGAGAACCGCGGGGCCTTGATATCAGGCGTTAACTCATCAAACCCCAAAAGTGTGGTGATCTCGGGGTGAATATTTACAACGATCTCGTCTTGCGCGTTGATCTGTGGAATGACCGACAGGCGCACACCGAGATCGCGGTCCGTATAACCCGTGATCTCCATGCGGCCGGTGGTTGCGTTTCTCTCGAAGGTGGGGATGGCGATGACTTCACCCACCAAAATCTTAGCTTCCTGGTTGTTGAGTGTAGTGATATGAGGCTGCGACAAGATCTTGGCATCGTCGCGTTTAGAGATAAGTTCTAAAACCGCCTGAAACTGACTAAAATCCAGGCTGCCAAACAAAAACTCCGTCTTGTCGGCGACCGGAAACGTCGGCTGGTTGACGGTATTTGGAAAATCACTGACTGTATCAGTCGCCGCAACCACGCCCCCTTCCGTGGAGGTTGTTGTTGCGGGCGCACGGCCGTCCGGGTAAAAACGTGTGAGAAACGTCCTTTGCCTTGCCGGGAACGGCGCTGTAATGGGGCGCGCGCTGCCCTTCACAGAAGCCTGGACATTCCAATTGATGCCCAAGCGCTCAGAATTGCCGAGTGTCGTTTCAATGACCTTTGCCTCAATAAGCACTTGGGGTGTCTGCCGGTCAAGACGCTCGACCACTTTCACGATCCGCTGGATCGTCGTCGGCATGTCCGTCACGATAAGCATGTTCGAGCGCGTATCGGAGCGGGCCTTGCCGCGCTCGCTCAATATATCCTTGATGGACTTTTCCACCTCGGTTGCATTCGAATAATTAAGCGTGAAGACTTCTGTGGACAGCTCTTCCTTCTTTAAGTTTTCCAGTGTCGTGACGCGAATGATATTTTCGTCACGATCATAAGCATAGCCATAAGTCTTAAGCACGACGTCCAGCGCTTTCTCCCAGGGCACATCGACCAGGCGGATCGTGACCGTGCCGGTGACATCTTTGCCCGCCACGATGTTGACACCGCTCTTAAACGACAGGATGCGCAGCACGTTCTGGATATCGGCATCCTTAAAATCGACGGTGACGTTACCGGAAACAGGAGCCGCTTCGGAGGCTGAAGCCGAACCGGAAGACGAGCCCGCAGCGAGCGACGGGGACGAGTCAGCGGAGACGGAGGTTTCTGAGGAAACACTTTGCCCACCCTCTTCGCCGGCCCATGCGTTTGCGGCGAAGGTGACGGGCGCGAGGATCATATCGGATGAGATCACTAGAGCGATGAAAGCAAAAAAACGGCGCGTCGCGGTTCCTGAAATGCGGGAGGTCGTTTTCACGCTTTAGCTTTTTCCTTTCATATCGTCCTGGTACAACGATTTAAATGTTTCGGCGCCGTTCAAGACCAAACGAACGCCGTTCTTTTCTATTTTTTTGATCTTGACGCCGCCGATCTCCTCGCCTTCCTTGAGGACCGTGCCGTTCAAAATTACCACTGAACCTTTTTGCGGGTCATACACGACACCTTCAACGACAAGGTCATCGATCCGCTCGATACTCATAAGGCCCGGTGATTGCCGGGAGCTTGTCGTGACCAGCGGAGTGAACGGATCCCGTTTTTCGTGAGACTGATACGAGGGCTCGTCCGCGAAAGCGCCGACGGGAATGATGATACCAAATGTGAAGAAAAGAATCCACAAAAAGAATATTCTGATCAAATTCTGATCAGAACTAACCAGTTCTTTGCGGAATTTATCGAAGTTCATCATTTTTTAACCAGCGTTGACTCATGGCGACTATACGTTTCGATATTCACCTCGAGTGAATGATGACGGATATCGAGCTCTCCCTGGGAAACAATATGGATATCTTTCACGCGGAAAAACGTCGGGCCGGATTCCAAGCGAGCAAGGAAACTGCCGAACTCATGCGTGCCGGCAAGGCCGTTCAAGCGGATCAGGACCAAAGAATTTCTGGAAGTCCCTTTGGCCGGCGCCGCGCCCTTGGCCGCCTTCTTGGCGCCGCGAACCGGCTTCTCGACGGTCGGCGCGAGCGGTTTGAGGGATAGGATCTTGACTCCAGAGTCCAACGCCAGCTTGGAAATATTTTCAAGGAGAGCCGGCACCCTGTCGCGCGTGATAAACGTGTCTTCCTTGGCGATCACGAGGGCTTTGGACTCCTCCCATTCGATCGCGATATGCGCGCGATTCTTCTTGTCCTGACGCAACCCATCGAGTTCGACGTCCAGCGACGAGAGTCTTGGGACCGTCTCCGTAAAAACGCCGATGACGGGCCGGATCAGGATCCAATAATCCAGGAACAGCAGAAATGCCGCGGCAAATATGACCAGCATCGCCTTTTCGCGCGTATTGCGCGCGCTAAAAAATGCGCTGGCCTTTTCGATGAGCGGGCGGAGCTTCGCCTCAGCCAGCTGCTTCAAATTCGGCTTGGACGGTGTCTCCCGTTTTATGGGTTCAGGGGTCTGTTCGTCGGCCATCAGGACTTTCCTTTTTTCAAAACGCACACCAGCATGAAATCGTAAACGTCAAATTCACGGATCTTCTTCTGGTTGATATTGGATAGGCGGACATCGTCGAAGAGTTCGGCAAGCAGCGGGTTCTGCTTAAGTTCGGTGATGAACCTGCCGATGCTGGCGGTCTCGTCACCCTGGCCGACAGCGCTTCCCTCAATACGCAAGTACCGGACCGTGGCGGCCTCGCCGCCCTGCGAAGCGCCGACCGCCTCGGGCGCAGGACCCTCGGCCATGGTGAGGCTGTTCAGCCAGATGCCCTTGGAAACGGAGTCGGAGACGGCGTTGAGCATGCTCGACCAAAAAAATGGCCGCACGCTGAGCGACTCCACTTCACGGGCACGGGCTTTCATCGCGGCGATCTCGTTCTTCTGCGCCGTAATATCTTTATTTTCTGTCTTCAGCTTCTCGATCTCCGAGCTCACCTGTGAAAGCCGGCTCGTCTGAAAAAACGCATACCCGCTGACCAGAAGCTGCACGGCAAATATGGCGCCGAGCGCCGCCAGCACGATCTTCCCCGCCGGGAGGTCTGTCGGCAGCGAAAGTCTGGTGCGTTCTTTTCTGCGGTGTTCGGGAGGTAAAAGATTGACTTCGATCATCGCGGCGTCATCCCCTCAGCGCCAGGCCAAAAGCAATGTTGAGCGCGGCCGAGTGCTTCTCGACGAGCGCGCGGTCTACCGTCGGCGCGATCTCGATCTTTTTGAGATTGTCCCAAAGCGCCACTTCCTTGCCAAGCGCTTCGGAAAGCATGGCGGGCACGCCGGGCGCGAGCGCGCCCCCGCCGCTCAGCCAGATGGACTTGAGCGTCTCCCCTGCTTCATTCTCGAAGTACTGGATCGAATTATGCAGCTCCTCGGCCAGCGTGTCCAAGGTCTGGTAGGCGGTCTTCAGATCTTCGGCGGCCTCCGAAGGCGCCAGGATCTTGATCTCGTCGGCCTGCTGGTCGGAAACGCCGCGTGCCTCGCCGATTGATTTGGTGACAGAGTGCCCGCCCAGCGGAAGGTCGCGCACAAACAGCGGCAGACCATCCTTTAGGATAGCCAGTGACGTGACGCGATGACCGATATTGAGGACCCCGAACATCTTGTCAGGCTCATGAGAGTTCAAGATCTCATAAGCATTCACGAGCGCAAACGTATCGACATCGATCGCTTCCGGGTGAATATCAAGATCGAAGAGCATGCGAAGACGTTCCTGGATAAAATCCCGCTTGGCCGCGACAAGCAGGACATTCATGACCTTCTTTTCGGGATCCTGGTTCAGGATTTTGAAGTCAAGAATACAGTCGTCGATCGGGAAAGCGATATGATTTTCGGCTTCGAACCGGATGGCGCTTTTAAGTTCGGCATGCGTCATCTGCGACATTTGCACACAGCGCACCAGAAGCGAAGAACCTGAGAGCACCACACGGATATGATCGGGAGAGGCTGCGATGAGTGGAAGGAATGGTTTTAAAAGGGCTATCAGGTTGTCCGGGGACTGGCCGCCCAGGAGCGCCACGGACGCCTGATTCAACACAACCTTGTCCTTCGTGCGGGTCATCTCGACGCATTTCACGGAATAATTTCCGATGTCGAGCCCTATCCGCGAAGCGCTTTTTGATTTCAAGTCTTGAAGCCGCCTTTCGAAATATTTACTAAGTACTTTTTATCAAATATCGCTAAGAGCAGGCAGATTATAATATATCCGGTCTTTAAAGTCCATCCTTCACAAAAGTTTTGTCCAGCCAAAATAGAAATGTCCTCTTTTCCCCAAAGTAGAAATGTCCGCTTTAGACGGTTAAGGTTGATAGTGAAGAGGCCTTCTTTTGAGCCTCCAGCCGAAGCCTTCTTTGAAAATACGGTCCTTTAAAAAAACT
>ORJL011332754.1_pt1 | contig 73726 bp, 84 predicted proteins | sample 1779941 | NCBI WGS metagenome assembly ORJL01 (sample SAMEA104232317, study PRJEB22302) | groundwater metagenome | biome: forest; feature: aquifer; material: groundwater | place: USA | collected 2011-08-07 | depth 5.8 m | reverse complement strand
TTGCGTAACAGAAAGAGACAAGAAAAATCGCTCACCTTAGTAGGCAGTGAGCGATCCGTTCCGGCGGTGCAGATCGAGGCTGACCTGGGCGGCGGATACGACATCGCTGGGGGGCAGTGTCCGTCCGCAGTGCTGTTCGAAGAAGTCATTGACTTCTTGAGCACCCACGAACAGTCGCGGCACCGTTTGGGCGTGTCGACAGCGGCTACAGGCAACTGGTTCCTCCGCTCGCAGGTACCCGTTGCCATCGACCCGGATCGCATATCGGCCTGGGGCTATTAACCTCGCCCGACAGGTGAGACAGCGCAGAGTCTCCACTGTAACACGCTCCAAGGACATCGATTCGCCGTTCCATTCATTGGCCCTGATCATGGCCATCTCCTCCCGACCGGCGGGTAGGAACGAGGTACCCCTATCTCATACCCAAGTAAGAAAGTTGTCAACCGCGCCCGCGTGGTGAGGCTGAATTTCTCGACCGGCTATCCGACCGGTTCGCCGAGTCATCCGACTCGGCGAACCAGCGGGCGGTTGTAGTAGGGTGGTTTGTGTTGGCCCTCCCCTCAGCCGAGGGGAGGTGCAGGAGGGGTGTAAAGGAAAATCGAACCACCCCTCCTTTCCCAAGGAGGGGGCTGATCAAAGGCTTTGTGATACACTCACAGCATGCCCGTCCCAAAACCAACACTGAAAGAGGAAGCGATTTTTTGGAATATGGGATTACGACTCGTGGCCGGAGCCGACGAAGCCGGTCGCGGATCCTGGGCCGGGCCGATTGTCGCGGCGGCGGTGATCTTGCCGATCGGCTTCGAGCCGAAAAAAGTCCGTGATTCAAAAACGCTTTCACCCAAGCAACGTGAACAGATGTTCGTCCACATCACTCGGCAAGCCGTCGCCTGGGCGGTTGGGGTCGTGTCATCGGAGGACATCGATGCGCATGGCATTTCGCCGGCAAACAAGCGGGCGATTGTGACCGCACTGGAAAAACTCCATCTTCAACCGGACGCGGTGCTCATCGATGCGGTGAAACTAGAATACGCTGGTAAACCAGTAAAAGCCGTGATCGACGGGGACGCCAAAATTCTTTCGATTGCTGCCGCTTCGATTGTGGCCAAGGTCGTCCGTGATACGCTCATGCTCGGTGAACATCGCCTCTACCCGCAATACAATTTTCTGGCCCATAAAGGGTATGGCACAAAGGAGCATGAAACGGCTATAAAAAAGCACGGCTTGAGCCCGATCCACCGGCGGAGTTTCCAGCCGATGAAATCCTTGGTATCCTGACTGTATGGCAAAAGAAGAAGCGGTATTGCTCCAACCTGGGCCGTTGATCGCGCATTTGGAACTGAAGCCCGGCCAGACGGTCGGTGATTTTGGCGCCGGTGGCGCGGCCCACCTCGCCCTGGAGATCTGCCAAAAGATCGGTGGCCAGGGGACGGCCATTCTGTTCGACGTGCAAAAATCGGCGCTCTCGGCGGCATTAAGTTTGCTCCAAGCCAGAGGCGTGACGAATGGAAAGGCCGTCTGGTCGAATCTCGAAGTCTATGGCGGCGCGAGTGGCGTCGCTGATGCGACGATTGACGCTGGTGTTCTTGCTAACGTTCTCCACCAAAGTAAAACCCCGAACGCGATTCTGGCCGAAATCGGACGGATGCTGAAATCAGGATCTCGCCTGCTCGTGGTTGATTGGATGACTGATCAAACGACGCCGCTTGCACCGCCGGTTGAATTACGACTTAGCCCCGAGCATGTTGCGCAATTAGCCCAGGCCCAGGGCTTTGCCTCGCTTGAACAATTTTCGGCCGGACCGTATCACTGGGGGCTGGTGCTCGTGAAAACCTAGAATGCCGTCGGTTCGACAAGTTCGTGGAACAGCCGCTGAAGATCAAGCGGTGGAATTGTTGCGGAAGAAAAACTATGAAATTCTCGGCCGGCACATTACCAGCCGGTTTGGTGAAATTGATATTCTTGTGCGGGATGGCGAAACTTTAGTTGCGGTTGAAGTGAAATATCGTAGCAATGATGCCATGGGCCAGGCGATTGAAGGCGTGACGCCGGCTAAACTGGAAAAAATCAACGCCGCTCTTGAGGATTACTGCGCCCGGGAAAAAATCGTTGCGCCGGATATCCGCATTGACGTGGTGGCGATCGACGGCCGGCGGATTGAACATTTCATCGGGGTGGAATAAATAAGAGTTTCAGCGTTGATCTTCATGGTTGGGAATTGACCCCGTTAGAGGTAGCCTATTGATGTTAACGGTAAGAAACAGAGTACTCATAGCCGTAAATATTTTTTCGAGGAATAATCAAACCGAATTTACCTCTAACGGGGTTGACCCTGGCCGGGCCTTAGTGTAGTTTGTTGACTTACGCGCCGCCTTTGGTTTGCTGTTTTACAATCGAAACCACCACACTCGGTCGCAACGCACATTCACCACGGAGGGAATCGACGTGTCTCGCGTCCCGAAGCTCCGGAAGTACGATGTCACCCAGGGAGAAATCGACAACATGCTACGGGCCAGCAGTTCCTTGCTCATCGATGGTCACTACGTCATCGGTGACAAGCACCGACGGAAATGGTTCAACCCCTTCGGCCTGACCGCGAATCCGATCATCGCCGATCGCCTCGCGCAGGCGATGAAGGAGCGTTGGCTGTTTGACCGACCTCAAGTTATCGTCGCGGCGGCTCCGCGGGCGATGATCATCGGCCATCATCTGGCCCTTCATTTCTCGCTCAAAGGCCCGGTCGTCGAATTCGTATATCTTGAAAAAGGGCCAATGGGCTATGCCTTCCGGCCGCACCACGCGGAACGCATTCATGGCAAAATAGTCTTAATCTGCGACGATGCCATCAGGTCCGGCAAGACCGCTCAAGAGATGATCGATCCGGTCGCGCAGGTTGGTGGACACGTCCTGGGCGTAACGACGGTCATCGACTGCGGCCGGGTCACCGCCCTCGACCTCGGCGTCTCGAAGATTGTCAGCCTCCATCGTCTCGAAGATGAGGAGTACGACCCGCCTTGCCCGATGTGTGAACAGGGGATAAAGATCAACACCGTCTTCGGCGACGGACAAAAGTTTCTTGATGACCAGCGCGAGCTGATCAGCTCCCGACCCGAGTAGTCACGTCGCACCTTGTATCTGTACCGCTCCAACGGGCTGAAATATATTCAGACGGTTGGCGCGGTTTTTTCTTCCCCCACACCAATGCGGGATAACATGAATATCTATCAAGTGAAAATTACATCTAACAAGATCACTTTGTAGATTTATTAAGGTGTTGCCCATTGGTGTGGGGGATAAAAAATGCCCCAGGGGTGAACCTAGGGCGGAAGTTTCATGGAGATTTCTCGACGGACGCGGATGACCGGTGCTTGACCGTCGGTCGCATAGGTGACATACGCGTGAAAGCGAATCCGCTGAAGAACGTACGGCAGCCATTGTCGATCGGAGTCCGGAATTTCCGCCGACAGTTCAGGGTCGACCGGGAGCCAGACGGCGCTTTTTTCAGAGGATTGAATTGGGGCGCTCGACTGGTCGCAGTATCGCCAGACCAACACGTTGATATCCGCTGTTTGTTGATGCCGGAGAGAAATAATTCCACAGCCGGAGATCTCGTTGGGATAGAGGCCGATGACTTTCTTGACGAGATGTTGGGCCGCGGCCAGCGGGGTTATCATTTCGCCGTCGATGAACACGCAGGGGACATGCAATGCGTTCAGTTCGGCTTGTGGCTGATCACGAAGAAACAGCCCATGGTCGCCTCGAATGATGAAGACGCAAACGCCAAGTCGCACCGTCCTCACCTCCTCTCGTTGTTAGGGAGCGATGCTGGCCAGAGCCTACCTGCCCAGGGCCAACCTGTCAAGTTCTCGGCCAGTCGGCTTGACTGGGCGTCGGCGGCATGGTACGCCAAGAGTACGAACCTTCAACCTCGCGCACTTCGACCAACCGTTTGACCAAAGGGGGATGGCATGGCCGGTTTGGGAAAAGCCGCCCAGCGAATTGCCGATCTACGAGGCAAACATGATCGCTTATCGGTCACCGTTATTCACCGGAAGTCGCAGGCGGCCGATCAGCGCCTGCCCAAGAACGCCCGCGCGAAAGTTCATCGGCAGATCGAAGCGAAGACTAAACAGATGGACGAGATCAAGCTCGAGATCGAACGACTCACCAACGAGGCGAAGAAATCGTAGCAACAGCCTAGGGCTCCCCGGGCTGTTTTTTCTAGTCTTGACCCCGTTACCCCGCACCAGAATCGGTGCGGGGTACCCCTGACGGGGTTGACCCGGTACTACAACAACTCGGACCTAAAGGAAGGGGGCTGGAAGATGTATTACTCCATTACCGGACACAAGGATTCTTACCTTGTGCTGTCGTAGTACCGGGTTGACAATTCGTTTTACCGGTGCCAGTCTATGAGCTCGGGGTTGACGGTTGTTGACAAGTCCAGATTCATCAAACGGTGTTACGAACGCCGGATTGGCCAGGAGGCAAACGTGGAGCAGACGGTGGCGTCAATCAAGCTCGAACTGCTTATTCGTTGTGGATTGGTCGTGGTCGCGCTGATTTCCTTGATCTACCTGGTCATGAAGGAACACCGTCGTCCGCTCGAGCGGCTGACCGGCGCGGTTTGTGCGGCCGTGACCCTCTATCTTGCACTTTTCACCGGGTGGTTCATCTAGGAGCGTTCGTCTTCAATCCGCATCAAACATCCAGCCATGGAGGTGCCGGCCGTGTCTATCGCGTCTGAACCCCGCCGACCAATGACGATGTTCGTGCCCGACTCTGAGGGTCACGAGGTGGCGAATCGTCGGTTGCTCCAGACCCTCAACGACGTCTGGAACAAGCAGGTGCCCATTCTGGGTCGGGAGTACGTCCGGATGGCGGATTCCGTTTCACCCGCGGAGCTGAAGTCGTGGATTGATCGTGACTTGGTGCCGAAAGCGGCGGCTATCTGGGGCGAGCAGATCTACGACTACCAGATGCAGCTCTGGGGTGCCAGTCCGCCGGATCGGAGGGTCGGGCCCAAGGAACCCGGAACCCGGTACTCGTGCGAACATTTTATCCAATCGATCTTTCTCTACGCCAGCAACTCGCTGGCCAGGCGATAAGCGGCATTGCCGCCACTATACCTCTTCGGCCCAACATACCTTGTTGGGTCTTTTTTCTTAGACTTATTTTTTTCCGGCCCGACTGGAGACCATCCACGCGGCTTCGAACATGGTTCGAAAAGCCTGAGCAATAGCGTCATCAGTAATGACGAGCATATAGCGCTTCGGATTTGAATAGAGCGCAACCGTGTTATCCCAAATCGAAACGTCGATATCATATTTCATTCCCTTCGGCAAGAAACGAAATTCTCGGCCGGTTTGCTTTGGGTAGCTCGCGCACAGTTTTCTTGAGAGTGGGGTATCCGGGTGAATTTCTTTCATTACCTTGATCACCCCCCGTTTCATTTGCGCCTGTGCCTTGGCCTCGGTTTTAGGAAAAAGATTCAACGTGTTGGCGTAGTCGGAAATGTAAAGATTTTCGGAGGCATTGAAGCATTCATTAACCCAAACGCGCTCAATATCTTTTGGATCATCGTAATAGCGGATAATCGGTTTTGTTGCGCCGGCGTTTTCTAAGGCGCGCAGGTGGGGCAGTAATTCCTGAACCGCGCGTTCCTGTTGCTGGACCCGCTGGAGGAGGCGCGATGGGGGATCGGGCGTATAGACCTGTTTCTTACCTTTCGGTGATAAACCGGCAAGTTGTTTTTGGCGCAGCGATTCAAGATCAAGGTAGATGGTCGTCCGTTTTAAACCTGTTTTCTTGGCTAAAGTCACCGGCGTCCCGGAGCCCATTTCCAATAAGGACATATACACCTTCGCTTCACGCGGAGTGAGGTTGAGGTCGGTCAGAACTTCTTCGATATTCATAAAACCAGTCTATCAAATAAATAGAAAAATGTCAAGAAATACGTCAGTAATACAAACTAACACATATAACACAATAAATAAGCCAAAATAGTGTGAATAAGAAAGTCACAAGTATTGACAATAAATGGTTTTTACTGTACTATTCCCAGTTAAGCAAAAACGAAACGCACCTTAACAATCAGGAGGAAATATGTGGCAGGTACTTTTCGGAGTTGCCATTATTGTAAATAGCCTAGCCTTGGAGTGGTATTATTTCACCTCATTCTGGGCCATGATTAAAAGACCCGGCGAAAGCTTTGTAATGCGCATTCTGTTGTCGATGACACTGATCATGAGTCTCATTTTCTCAACCGGGTTGGTTGCTTTCGGAGTCTACCTCCTCATCATGGAGCCTGAACATCAGCAGGCTACAACCGTTAGCATGCCCCCCAAACATTTCCGCATGATTGTCGACCGAAAAACCGTCGACGGATTCATCGGCACAAACATCGACGGTAGCCGGTATGTTACAACTCGGTTTACGATCGACTCGAAGGATCGTAGCCTCGTTGCCCCGGGAGACACTCTGGATACTTGGTTCAACGGGCGCATGATCCAGTTGAAAACTCCAGGCGGATTGCCCATTCACTACACCCAACTCGAGGTACTTCATGTTCGTTACGACCCAGTACAATAGTACTGGGTCTTTTTCTTGCCGAGATATTGACCCGGTACTACAACAATTACCTCAAAAAATTGAATATTCCGGCAAGGCTCATTGTTAATGTCCCGCCCATACAAGTTCCATACTTGTTGTAGTACCGGGTTGACACTAAAAATTAAAGATGTTAACCTCTCGACATACCTAGTTCACTACGAACTAGTGCTTTGTGTTGCCCAGCACCACTTTCGAAAAAGTGGTGCTGGACACCCCACAACTTATTAGGAGGGGAACAAACTATCCCTATATCTATGGCCCAATCAGCCCTAAAAGAAGCAACCCCGCACTACAGCTCCCCTTCGACCTCTCGATGACCTCGAGGTCGCCTCGAACATAGTCGAGAGGCGACAAGCTCAGGGTCGCTGAAATGCGGGGCGAGAGCAGGTTAACACATCATTTATTACTTCGCTTAAATATTAGACCATGGCACAATCTGCGTTGAAAGATGCGACCCCGCACTACAGCTCACGCGGATCGCTGAAGTACGGGGCGAGAAGTGGTTCTACAATATTTTCTACGTTTACTAAGTTATAAACTATGGCCCAATCTGCTCTCAAGGATGCAATCGAAGAAATTTGCCGGGAAAAGAATATTCCCTACCAATCGGTGATCGAGACGATCGAAGCCGCGCTGGCGGTCGCCTATCGTAAAGATTTCGGCGAAAAAAATGAAAATATCATCGCGACGTTCGACCCGGAAGATGGAACGAGCCACGTTTATGATGTAAAAACGGTCGTGGCTGATGACCTGTACGAAGCCTGGGAATCCGAGCAGAAACTTCGTGAAGCCGCCGAGGCGGATGGAAAGCTTGAAGAATATCTTGAAACGAAACGCGAGGAAGAAGAGCAACAACGGATCGCTGCGGTCGCGGCGGCGGGTATAACTCCCGAACAATTGGCGAGCGGCCAAGCGCCGGTCATTGAAGTTAAGGACGAACGGTTTGATCCGAAGAAACATATTGGTTTGTCCGAAGCGAAAAAGCTCGATGAAAAATATGAACTCGCTTCGGAAATCCGAACCGAGTTGTTTCCGCCGGCCGCCTATGGCCGCATGGCCGCGCAAACGGCAAAACAGGTCATCATCCAGCGCATCCGCGAAGCGGAACGCGATATTGTTTATAAGGAATTCAAAGGCCGCGAGGGCGAAGTCATTACTGCCATGGTCCAGCGCGTGGAAGGCCGCATGGTCCTGATCGATCTTGGCCATACGACCGCGATCATGCCGCCACCCGAACAAGTTGAGCGCGAGCATTATCGTCCGAACGATCGGATCAAAGTCTTCATCGTCGCCGTCAACATGACGCCGAAAGGACCGGAAATTGTGGTTTCCCGCGCCCACCCGGAAATGGTCCGTAAAATGTTCACCCTCGAAGTGCCAGAACTGCAAAACAACGCGGTCGAGATTAAAGGGATTGCCCGCGAAGCCGGTTTGCGGACAAAAATTGCCGTTTACTCCGAGCAGAAAAATATCGACCCGGTCGGTTCGCTGGTCGGTCAACGGGGGACCCGCGTTCAAACTGTCATCTCTGAACTCGGCGGTGAAAAGATCGATATTATTGAGTGGAGCGATGACCCGGTGAAATACATCACCAACGCGTTGTCGCCGGCCAAGGTCATTTCCATTAAACTCGATCACAACACGCACGCCGCCGTGGCCGAGGTTAAAGAGGATCAATTATCTCTCGCCATCGGGAAGTCCGGCCAGAATGTCCGCTTGGCGGCCAAGCTTACCGGATGGAAAATTGATTTGGTCGGCGATGGAATGCCAGCCGAAGGTGCGAGCACTGAAGCGACGACTGAAACACCAGTGACCGAGGCTCCATCGGCTGAAACCCCAGCCACGGAAACACCGGCGGCCGATGTTGTGGCCGAAGCTCCGACTGAAACAGCGGCCGAACCGACCGCGACAGAGGCCGCCCCTGAATCAGCATCATCGGAGAGCGCCGATGCTCAATCGACTTCATAAGTTTACTCAATAATCGCAGTTTTTATGAACTTCGTGTATTTCACGCTTGCGGTCAGCGGTCTCGGTCTCATTGTGACTTGGTTGCTTGCTCGTCACGTTAATCAACAGGAAGACGGCACCCCGGACATGATGAAGGTCGCGGATGCGATCCGCGCCGGCGCCAAAGCTTTCTTGAAACGCCAGTACACGACCATCGGCGCGATCGCCATCGGCGTAGCTATTCTGATCGCCGCGGTCTATGGTTTCACCGGCGATATGACCAAGGGTTGGCAAACCAGCATTTCCTTCATCATCGGGGCGGTCGCCTCGGGCGTTGCCGGGTATATGGGTATGTACGTCTCGGTCCGGGCCAACTCCCGAGTCGCCGCCGCCGCGAACCGTCAAAGCCTCAATGGGGCGATGAAAGTCGCGCTGCGCGGCGGTGCGGTCGAAGGGATGCTTGTCTCCTCACTTTCCTTACTCGGAATTTCGGCTTTATTTTTCGTTTTTCAAAACTGGTTGAACTATGACGTTCGGGAAATTCCCGGCGCGATCATCGGGTTCGGTTTCGGCGCCTCGCTGGTCGCCCTCTTTGCCCAACTCGGCGGCGGTATTTATACCAAAGCGGCTGACGTCGGCGCCGACCTGGTCGGGAAAGTCGAAGCCGGAATTCCGGAGGACGACGCCCGCAATCCGGCTGTGATCGCCGACTTGGTCGGCGATAACGTCGGCGACTGCGCCGGCCGCGGAGCCGACATCTTCGAATCAACCGCCGCGGAAAATATCGGGGCCATGATCCTCGGGGTCGCGCTCTACCCGGCCTTCGGCGTCGAAGGTATTTTGTTCCCGCTCGTTATCCAAGCCTTCGGCATGATGGTCTCGGTCATTAGCATATTCTTCGTCAAAGCGAAGGAAAATGAAGACCCGATGAATGCGCTCAATCGCGGGTTGTACCTAACGACGGTGCTGGGGGCGATTGCCTTCTACTTTGTGACCCAGGCCATGCTGGGCGACCAGTATCTCTGGTTCTTCGCCGCCGGTATGATCGGCATGGTCATGAGCATCGTTTTCCTCCTGATCACACAATATTATACCGATCACAAATTCCGACCGGTCAAAGAAATCGCCCGCGCTTCCGAATCTTCGCCGGCCACGAACATTATTGCCGGTCTGGCCGTTGGGTTTGAAAACGTGGCGGTCCCGGTGGTCGCGATCGGGGCGGCGCTCTGGGGTTCGTACACGCTCGGCACCAATTCCGGTTTGGAACACGGCGGTCTCTATGGCACGGCGGTGGCGACCATCGGGATGTTGATGAGCGCGATGTATATCCTGGCGATGGATACCTTCGGCCCGATCACGGATAACGCCGGCGGGATCGTCGAAATGTCGAATGGTTCGGAAGCGACCCGCGCGATTACCGATAAATTGGATTCAGTTGGGAATACCACGAAAGCCTTGACCAAGGGTTATGCTGTCGGTTCGGCCGCCCTCGCCGCCTTCCTCTTGTTCTCGGCCTATCTGAACGAGGCGGGCTTAACAACCGTGAACCTCGCAAACATTAAAGTCTTCGTCGGCGCCTTCATGGGCGGGATGCTGGTCTTCCTGTTCTCGGCTTTGGCCATGCGCGCCGTCGGTAAAACGGCCGGCAAAGTCGTTGATGAAGTTCGGCGCCAGTTCCGCGAAAAGCCGGGCATCATGCTCGGGACCGAACTGCCGGACTATGCCCGAGCGGTTGATATCACGACCCGCGGCGCGTTGAAGGCCATGGTCCTGCCAGGCGTGTTGGCCATTGCTCTGCCGGTGACCGTTGGCATTGTTTTGAAAGCCGAAGCGGCCGCCGGGATGTTAATGGTTGGAACAATCACTGGCGTCTTGATGGCCCTCGTCATGAACAACGCTGGCGGCGCCTGGGATAACGCCAAGAAGTTCATCGAGTCCGGTGAATTCAAAGATTCGCATGGCGTCGTTCAAGGCAAGAAGACCGCGGTCCATGCCGCGGCCGTTGTTGGTGACACGGTCGGCGATCCGTTCAAAGATACGGCCGGTCCGAGCTTGCACGTGCTGATAAAACTTTTATCAACACTAATGCTAGTGCTGGCTGCGTTATTCGTATAATTGAGTCCCGCCCCGCACCCTACGTGGTGCGGGGTCACTGCACGTCTTGATTAAACTTTTGTCGACGTTGATGTTGGTCTTAGCGGCGTTGTTCGTCTAGGTTTCCGCCCCAACTTCACTTCGTTTTTCAGCCCCTCCCAATTTTGGGAGGGGCTTTTGGTATAGTTAGCACAATCGTCTATTTCTCCGCTATACTGTATTTATGACTGTTTACCGCGTCTTGGGCTTTACGCTTCTCCCCCTGTTTCGCTGGCGAATCCGTGAAATTTCCGGTTTGGAAAACTTGCCCCGTGAAGGCGGGTATATTCTGGCGGGCAACCATCAAAGCTGGATTGATTCCGGAATTTTGGCCGGGGCGGTGTACCGTCAATTGAACAAATCTCTTCGCTTTGTCGCCCAGTCGAGCAAATACCGAGTGCTTGGCGGAATACCGATTAATGAATATGATAAAAACAAAGTCATTGATATCGCCTTAGGCTATCTTCACGTTGGCCACCCGGTTGTGATTTTCCCGGAAGGCAACAGCAACAAAAATCCAGAACTGCGCTCGGGGAAAACCGGCGCCGCGCGATTGGCCTTGCGCTCCGGCGCGCCGGTCATCCCGGTCGGTATTCAGGGTGTCAGCGGAGTGAAAGCCTGGCAAGCCGCCCTGTGGTTTTTGGCCTGGTGGAAACCATGTCGCGTCAATATTGGCCGGCCCATTCGCTTTGACCAAATGGAACTCAGGGGGGCCGATGATCAGCGTCTGCAAGATGTGACCCATGAAATCATGAATAACATCAGTTTGGTTTCCGGTAAACCCTATAATCCCGAGCGAACGTTTCAATCGCTTGAACCCTCAAAAGTATTTCTGGAACGGATCATCTGGGGCCTGATTTATCCGCTCTTGCGGTGGCGTGTAAAAATCGGCGGCGCCGATGAATTGCCGGCCCACGGCCCGTTTATTGTCGCCGGGAATCACAGCAGTTACTTTGATCCGGCCGCCGTGATCATGGCGGTCATGCGGACCGGTCGTCCGCGGCCGTTTTACCTGACCAAAGAAAGCATCGCCAATGTCTGGAAGAAACTCCTCGGCAAAAATGCCTGGCAGGCGCTTGGCATGTTGCCGATCGACAACGCCGATAAAACGAAAGTCGTGCAATCAGCGATCAATCACCTTCATCAAGGCGGGGTGGTCGGCGTTTTTCCTGAAGGGACGCGGAATAAGCCACGGCTGAATCCGGAGTGGGAGACAACCCTCCTAAAAGGCCATACCGGCGCGGCTCGGATGGTGGTTACGACTGGTGCCCCGGTCGTGCCGGTCGCGATTCGCGCTCCGGGCGGGCACGGACTAAGCGAAACGATGATGAACATCTTGAAATTTTGGCGACCGGTTTGGGTGACGTTTGGTCAGCCGATAGTTTTCTCTTCGACCCCGGCGCCAGCGGCTTCAAAAGAAGATCTTGATCGGATTACCCGCGAGATCATGCTCCGAATCTCAGCCATGACTGGGTTGAAATATCCTTACTGATATGAAACCCAGCCGCTTGGTGTATAAAACATTATCCTCAGTCGTCTATCCGATATTTGTAGGTAAAACAAAAAGAGTCGAAGGATTAGAACATTTGCCGACGAGCGGCGGGTTTCTCATTGCGGCGAATCACGTCGACTGGCTCGATGGATTTTTTATTGCCGCGACGATCGCGCGCCAGTTGCATCGCCCGGTGTATTTTTTGACCAAAACGAACAATTACTGGTGGACGACAATGACGATTCAAATTCCGACGTCCAACCGCGGGGCGATCATTTCGAAAGCGATTGACCAGCTGCAGGCGAAACGGATCATCTGCAATTTTCCCGAAGGCGAACGAAACACCACAACGAAACTACGTCCGGGCAAGACGGGAACGGTTCGGATGGCATTATTGTCCGGCGTTCCGATCATTCCCCTCGGGATCAGTTGCGATGCCGGCCGGACTATGGCACAATCATTGCGATACCTTTTATCCGCCCAGCATCCGGTCAGGCTCCGGTTCGGACGGCCGATCATCCTCGGCCAAAAGCGATCCGAGGATATTCGAGCCCAGGATGCTGATATGGGAACAGCCGCGGTCATGTCGGCGATCGCACCTTTAGCCGGAAAAACCTTATAATACTATACTATGTATACCAATTGGAAACACGTCACAAGAATGTCGGCCGGTGAGTTGCGGGAGTTGCAAAACAAGAAACTGCGCTGGTTTTTCCGTCATAAACTTCCCTACTCGCCGTTTTTCCGTCAGCATCTCGAAGCGAACAAGCTCTCCTGGTCGGATTTTGAGACGACTGATGACCTGCAAAAACTCCCGCTGATTTCCAAAGCCGATGTTGCTCCAACCGAAGCCAATCGCGCCAAGCCCCGCCAATTTATTCTTCAGCCCGACGAACATCTGATCAAGAAACACGCGACCAAGGGCGAGTTGCTGAAACTGGTGAAAATGAAAATCATGAAAGAGGACGCGAAAGCCGCCCTGGAAAAAGAATACAAACCCCTTCATCTTCACTTCACCACCGGCCGGACCGCCCTGCCGACGCCATTTACGTATTCGGCCTATGATCTTGATATCTTGCGTGAGACAGGCCGACGAGCCTTTAACGTGGCCGGCTTTGCCAGCTCAAACGTGGGTCTGAACGCCTTTCCCTATTCTCCGCATTTGGGATTCTGGTTGGCCTATTATGGTCTACTCGAAGCGGGAATAACGGCCTTGGCGTCCGGCGGTGGGAAAGTCATGGGCACGCAAAAGATCATGGACAGTATGGAGCGGCTGAAAGTCAGCGTGCTGGTCGTTATTCCCGGTTACAGCTACCACCTTTTGCGTGAAGCGGTCAAACAAAAACGCGATTTTTCGAATTTGAAATATATTGTCTTTGGCGCTGAACGTGTCTCGCCGGCTTTCCGCGAAAAGATAAAAGAACTTCTTCTCATGGTTGGCGCCAATGAAGTTCAGATACTCGCGACCTACGCGTCGACCGAAGCGAAAACGGCCTGGATCCAGTGCGCTGAACATACCGGTTACCACCTGTACCCTGATCTGGAATTTATCGAACTTGTTGACGCCGATGGCCGCCGGGTCAAAGAGGGCGAACCGGGCGAAGTAGTCTACACGGCGCTTGATTGGCGCGGGACCGTCGTCGTGCGATACCGCACCGGCGATTTGGCCCAAGGGATCGATTACGACCCGTGCCCGAATTGCGGCCGGACCGTTCCCCGAATTCGATTGGATATTCAGCGCACAAGCGATATCAAAGAATTCAATTTAACAAAAATCAAAGGCGAACAGGTCAACCTGAACAACGTCTTCCCGATCATGTCCGGCATTAAGGGGCTTGATGAGTGGCAACTCGTCATTCGCAAACGGAACAACGATCAATTTGACCTGGACGAAATAGTCATCGCCGCGTCTCCGAAAGAGGGAGCGAACTTCGCCGAGATTGAACAGGCTGTGAAAAAGCAGATGCACGCCGAAATGCAAGTCAGTGTGATTGTCGAACAGAAAACGACCGAGCAGTTGGTTGAATCGCTCGGGATGGAAACCGAGTTAAAGGAGAAGCGGATCGTCGATAGCCGACCGAAGAGTTAAATTTTATTAACGTTCGTAGGGGCGGGTTTTCCCGCCACGATACAAAGACCGAGGCGGCGGGACCCCGCCAACGGCAGTGGAAACCCGCCCCTACGTTTGCGCTTGCGCTGTAAACTTCTCAGCGGTAAACCCGGTCCGGTGCCCCTCTTTCTTCAAGACCATTCCTCACGAGTGGTCTTTTTTTCTTGGCTTGACATCTACGACAAAATATGATACGGTCGTCGGCTTCGTCGAAGCTGATTTCTGTGAAACAGTTCACCGAAACGGCGCGACGATGCGCGCTCGTTTCATACATCAGTCCACCCCGATCAAGGAGGTAGCCGTGGGTATGCCTCATGAACCAGCCTGGCCCCTGGACCAGGAAATGAATGCGTTGGCGGACGAGCAGGTCCGGTACGCCGATCAGGTCTTGCGATGCAAGCAGCAATTCGAGCGGATCGGTAAATGGACCGTGGAACTGCTCGTCAAGCGCCTGCCGTGCGTTCCGAAGTCGTGCTTTCTGAGCCAGGATCATTTCATGGTCGCCGGCGGCGCTCCCGGGGAAGGCATCGACCCCGAGTATGTGTTGCCGCTCGTACCCTTCCTAGCGAATTCGTCGTATCCCCGACTGGGCTTTGCCCTGGGTGCCAAGGGTAATGGATTTGTGGCCATTGAGGACAACGAAGGCGCCCTCGTCGTGAGCCCGTGCCTCGCCGAGCCCCAGCCGATCGCACTGGACTTGGATATCCGAAAGCTCCAGGAGTACATCGCCGCCAAGGTGAAAGCTGAGGAGGATACCAAGGAAATTCCTTTAAGTCCTCCACCCGTACCTTAAACAGCTTTTTCTTGCCGCTGTGTCCGATTCTGGACCCGGCGGCTTTTTTTATCCCCCACACCAATTGGCCAGAACGGTATTTTTCTTCAAAGTGGAATTGGTCTGCCCAACGTCGGCCTGAGGAAGTTTTTGGGTTTCCCCCCAATTGGTGTGGGGGTTGACGTTCAACGAAAATCAGGTTAAACTCCTCGCGCCTATTTTTGTGTTTATCCCATGAACGTCATCGTCGAGAAACAACCGAAGTCGCAGGTCAAACTGACCGTTGAACTGACCGTCGAACAGATGCAACCGTACCTCGAGCGAGCCGCCGAGGATTTGTCGACCGAACATAAAATCGAAGGCTTCCGGCCCGGTAAGGCCAGTCTTGGGATTGTGGTCCAAAAAATCGGCGCTCAGGCAGTCTGGGAAGCGGCGGCCGAACATGCGGTCCGTAAAACATTCGTCAAAGCAATCGTCGAACACAAATTAAAGTCCGTCGGCCAGCCGAGCGTCTCGATCATGAAACTCGCGCCGGAGAATCCGTTCGTCTACGCGGCTCAAGTCGCCGTTCTGCCCGAGGTAACCCTGAATGAATATAAAACATTTTCCACCAAACCGACGCCGGTCGTCCTGAAACCGGAGCAAATCGATAAAGGTATCGGGGAGTTGCAAACGATGTTTGCGACCGAAGCCCTAGCCGACCGGTCGGCGGCGATGGGCGACAAGGTCGAAGTAGATTTCCATGTGACGGTCGACAAGGTCCCGCTCGAAAACGGTTCGAGCAAACAGCACCCGGTCATGCTCGGTTCGAAAAATTTCATTCCCGGTTTTGAAGAACAGATTGTCGGCCTAAAAAAAGACGACCAAAAAACCTTTGAGCTTCAATTTCCAAAGGAATATCATAATGCCCAAGTGGCCGGGAAACGAGCCGAATTTTTCGTAACGGTCCGTTCGGTTTTTCAGGTGACGAAGCCGGAGGTGAATGACGACTTCGCGAAGAAAGCCGGAACGTTTGCCAATCTGGCGGCTCTCCGGACCCAAATTGAGAAAAACCTCCAGGCGGAAGCCCAGCAGGTTGAGGACGGAAAATTTGAACGAGCTTTGCTTGATGAGCTCATCAAACGGACGAAGTTTACTGACCTGCCGGATCTCCTGATTGATTCAGAATTGTCGAAAATGCTCCATGAGTTGCAGGAAGAAGTCTTGCGCCAGGGCGGCATCAAATGGGAAGATTATTTGACCGGCATTAAAAAGACTGAGGATGAGCTGAAGAAAGAATTCCAACCGCAGGCTGAACGCCGGGTGAAATCCGCCTTAATCATTCGCACAATTGCTGAACGGGAAAATGTCACGGTCGAAGGCGCGGCGGTTGAAGATGAAGTTCAAGCAACGTTGAAAGTCTACGACAACAACCCGGAAGTTCGGGAACGAATTGACACGCCTGATTATCGCGATTACGTTCGCGGCTTGATGATCAACCGCCGGGTAATCGAGATGATCAAGGGCTGGGCGACGGCTACACCGGAAAAGAAATAGTTGCGACCACCACCCCTACCCCCCCTCTACTGAGGAGGGGGTTAATTGTCGGCCCCCTCCTTCGATAAGGAAGGGTGCAGGGGTGGTCAACGTGTTGATTCTTCCAGTTTTCTGATAGACTGCCGGTATGCAAATCGGATGCCACGTTTCCATCGCCGGCGGAATCTTCAACGCTCCGAAGATGGCCCATGACTTCGGCTGTGAAGTCTACCAAATATTTACCCGTTCCCCGCAAGGCGGTCCAGCGCCGAAGTTGACGCCAGATATTCTAGCCCAATTTCAGGCGGAGAATAAAAAATATGGATTTACCGAGTGGGTCGTCCATACTCCATATTTCATAAATTTTGCCTCAGCTAATCCGCGGATCAAGCATGGATCGGCCACCATTGTCCGCGAGGAATTGGAACGCTCAAGCCTGATCGGGGCAAAATATCTCATGACGCACCTTGGTTCCTCAAAAGATGTTGGGCCGGAGGCGGCGATGAAATTGGTAGTGGCTGGACTCGGCCAGGCACTGAAAGGGTATTCAGGGTCAACCGTATTTTGCCTGGAAATCTCGGCCGGTGCCGGCGCTTCGATTGGCGGCAGTTTCGAAGATATTGGCACAATGATCCGCCAGATTGAAAAAAATAACCCGAAGCTGAAAAACACGATTGGCGTGTGCTTCGACACGTGCCATGCTTTCGCGGCCGGCTATGATCTGCGGGATGCCAAGGCGGTGAACGCCACCCTCAGAGAATTCGACCGCTGCATTGACCTTGATCGATTGAAACTTATCCACGGCAATGACAGTAAGTTTGCACTCGGTGAAAATAAAGATCGCCACGAACATATCGGCGATGGGAATATTGGTAAAGCCGGGTTCTCGGTCCTGTTGAACAATCCGAAACTGACAGGCCGTAATCTCTATCTCGAAACGGAACATGACAAAGTCAAACAGGACATTGCCAGCCTGAAGAAATTACGAAAGCCATGACCAAACAAAGGCTTCGGCGGTGGATAGTTGGCGGCCTGGTGTCGTTTGTACTGGCGATGTGTTTATTTACCCCGTGGCCCACCGACCTCCTGACCCGACCATTAACGGTTAACGAGACTCTCCAGCCAGCGGATGCAATTATTGTGCTCGGATCCGGAACCCGCCGCGGCGCCAACCCGCTGCCAACGCAAGCGCGATTACGCACAGATCGCGGGGTTGAACTTTGGAAAGCCGGCCTGGCCGATACCGTGATTTTTTCCGGCGGCAAAAGCAAGGCCACCAGGCTTATTGAAAGTGACGTCATGGCTCAATACGCGGCCGCGACGGGACTACCGGAGACGGTCATTATACGCGAACGAGTTTCGACCAGTACCCGGGAAAATGCCGAGCAGACCATGGCGATTATGACCGCCAAGAAATACAAAACCGCGATCGTGGTGACAAGTTCCTATCACTCTTGGCGGGCATGCAAAGTTTTTCGTTATCTTCAAGTCTCAGTTCAATGCGCCGCGGCAACGATTCATCCGGTGGGTGAAGGCTTGTCCGACCGCCTGGTCAATTTGATTTCGGTCTTGAGGGAATACGTCGCCATCGGGTATTACATCACCCGACAATATATTTAGGTTGTGACCGCCGGTTTTTCACGATATACTATTGGCCTATGATTATTGGCGTCATATCGGATCTGCATGATAATGTTGCGGCCTGGCAGTTGTTGCTTCAGCAGTTTGCCGCCCTGGAGATCGCCACCATCATCAATTGCGGCGATACCTGCGCGCCAGCCATGTTGAAGGAAATGGCCGCGACGTATCCCGGCCGGATTCATACGGTCTTTGGCAATGTGGCCGACCGGAAGCTTGAAGAACAAGAAGTTCACGATTTACCGAATGTCACCCACTACGGCGACGATGGAGACCTGACGCTCGATGGCCGCCGCATTTTCTTTACCCATAAACCGAAGGAAGCCGACCAAGCGGCCAAGAGCGGCAAGTATGACCTGGTCTGCCACGGCCATACCCACCTCAAGCGCTGGGAAAAAATCGGCGAAACCTTTATACTGAATCCCGGGACGGCCGGCGGGATGTTCCAGTACCCCTCATTTGCCACCGTTGATCTTCCAGCGCTTCATCATCAGTTTCACGAATTAACCGTATGAATAAAATCGGCATTATCGGCTTCGGCATGGTCGGTGGCGCAGTCGGCGCCTGGTTCAGGCGGGCCAAGATTTTTGATCGTTCGAAGTACCCCGACGGTTTGTCGGCGGTCAATAACTGCGGCATTGTTTTTATCTGTGTGCCGACGCCGTATAAAAAGTCAGCCGGGTATGATTACCGGGCGATCGATCTGTCGGCCAGGCGCCTGACCGGTAAAAAGATTGTGGTGCTGAAATCCACCGTTCTGCCCGGCAAAACCGCCGAACTCCAAAAGCGCTTCCCGCAACACACCTGGTTGTTTAATCCGGAATTTTTGCGCGATAAGACCGCGGTTCAGGACTTCCTCCACGCTGACCGCCAAATTGTCGGGATGGCAGCCAAGACCGCCAGGCATCGCGCCGCCGCCCGGCTGGTTATGAAACTGCTTCCCAAGGCGCCCTACCAAGCCATCACCACCTCGACGGAGGCCGAGCTCGTCAAGATATTCGCCAACGCTTTTTTGGCCACCAAAGTCGTTTTTGCCAACATGATGTACGACGTCGCTGATCGTCTCGGCGCCGATTATGAACAGGTGCGGCTCGGGGTTGGGAAGGACCCGCGGATCACGACCAGCATGATGAAAGTATATATGGACGGTTTTCGCGGTTTCAGCGGCAAGTGCTTCCCGAAAGACATGGGGGCGATAATTCGCTACGGTCAGATGACCAGGCACCGACTGCCTCTGCTCGAAGTGGCTGATGCCACCAACTGGAAGTTGTTGCCCAAAAAACAACGACATCGATAGAAATTAACTGACCGAAATCCGAGTCCGGCGGCGCTGGTAATTTTCGCCTGATTTTATTATACTATCTGCATGGATCCGGTTGCCAGGCAGTGGACTTCACAACACCCAACGAAACAAACTTCGGAAAAAACGTACCGCGTTGAGATGCGTCCGGGACGGATGATTGACCTTTTCGTTGTCTTTAGTTTAGCGTTACTACTGCTACTCGGCTGGCTGATATTGCGGTATCTGAACGTCGATCGTAACGGAAGCGCCCTACTGCTTGGGGTAACAGCGTTTATTGTTATTCTTAACCTGTTACTCTATCCACGAAAATCGATCTGGTCGGTTGTAGGGCTTCAAAGCATCCTTTTTCTTCTGGTCGGCTGGTTTTTTATTAACGGCGGCATTGATCAGAACGGCTGGTTTTGGTTGATCCCGTTTTCATTCATTACCTTCTTTCTCCAGGGACACGCCGAGGGACAGCGGTGGAATTTCGCGATGGGCATATTCGTTACGGCCGTGACGATCCTCCATGGGCTTGGGTTGATTACGCTTCCATATAGTGCAGCGACCATCTTCCTGTATTTAGTTTTGTACTTTTTTATGTTGGCCCTGGCGTTTATTGGCAGTTATCAAAACCGCCATCAGTTGAAAATGATCGGTGAAGAAATAGTCCACGAGCGAAATCTGGAAAAAGAGTTTGAAAAGTTCAAATTGGCGGTTGACCAGGTCTCCGAGCAAATCGTCATTACGGACGCTGATGGAATTATTGTCTACGCCAACAGCGCAACCGAGCACATCACCGGTTTTAGTGTTGCTGAGATCATCGGGAAAAAAGCTGGCGGGAAAGAGCTGTGGGGAGGGCAAATGGAGAAAAGTTTTTATGAGGATATGTGGATACAAATCAAAAAAGATAAAAAATCATTTGCCGGTGAGATTCGTAACCGCCGAAAAAACGGCCAGTTGTATTTTTGCCAAACATCAATCAGCCCGGTATTTGACAAGGATCAAAACATTCTCTATTTTGTCGGGATTGAGAAGGACATTACGAATAAAAAAAATCTTGAGTCAATCCTTGCCCGCGATGAGGCAATTCTCTTTAATATTGGCGACGGCTTGGTCGCAACCGACAAGGATGGAAAGGTGGTTGTCATTAACCGGGCGGCTGAATGGTTGCTTGGACAATCCCACGACACGTTGGTCGGAAAAACCTTCACGGAGTCCGTTCCGGCACAAGATATGAACCATCAGCCGATTCCAATTGATGAACGATTAATAACAAAACTCGTCACCGGTGCGTTGTCGATCAGTATTCCGTCACGGATCAAGCAATATTATCAACGCAATAATGGAACCTGGTTTCCAGTTGTGACCACGGTTGCCCCAATAGTGATTGACGGCAAGATCAATGGCGTTGTTGCGGTATTTCATGACGTCTCACGCGAGGAGGCAATTGAAAAAACCAAAACCGAATTTATTTCGGTCGCCTCGCATCAACTGCAGACCCCGCTTTCAGCCATCGGCTGGTTAACGGAATTATTGCAGGACAATATCGCCGGTCGTTTAACGGTCCGCCAAAAAGACGTGGTCCATAAAATTGAACAAAGCAACCAGCGGATGGTGGAAATTGTTAACTCGCTCCTGAACTCGAGCCGGGCCGAACTCGGGACGTTCATCATTACTCCTGAAATGACTGATGTTGTGACGCTGATTCGTGAAGCCGTGGCTGAGGCAAAAGTAAATCCACCGCATCGGGTGACAATTCTTGAAGAGTACAGTCCCAATTTCCCCAGCCTGGCGATTGACCCGATGCTCTTTCGGATGGTCATACAAAATTTATTGTCGAATGCGTTGCGGTATACCCTTGATGATGGCCGGATCACAGTCCGACTGACCCGCGATCAGCAAGATATGACGCTCGAGGTGTCGGATACAGGTATCGGTATTCCGCCGGGATCGCAAGAGCTTATCTACTTGAAATTCTATCGAGCCCCGAATGCCGCCCGGCTCCAACCCCAAGGAATCGGATTAGGAATGTTTCTCGTCAAATCAATCGTCGATGCCGCTGGCGGAACAATCAGCCTGACCTCGATTGAAAATAAAGGCACGACCTTCCAGATTCGTTTCCCGTTGAGCGGGATGAAGGAAAAAACCGGTATCCGCCACCTGATGCTGACGGAGCCGGCTGGTTCAGGACAAACCTAATTTTATGGCCGCTAAATCAATTCTTGTTATCGAAGATGAAGAACTCCTCCAGGAGGCGATTAAAGCCAAACTGGAGAAGGACGGCTATCGCGTCATCGGCGCGCGGATGGTCGATCAGGCCGTTGATTTCTTGTCAACGATCGGTCAGGTTGACGCCATTTGGCTCGATCACTACCTCCCCGGTTACACCGGCCTTGATTTCCTTGAAGCCTTGCGAAAAAATCCGGCCTGGAAAGATACCCCGGTGTATCTCGTGACCAATACGGTCAATCCGGATATCATCAATAAATACCTCCACCTCGGCGTTCGTGAATACTACGTGAAAATGTTGACCAAGTTGGAAACAATCGTCAGCCGAATCGAGGTTGATCTGCAAATCGGATCGAGATCAGGTTGACGCGATTTCGCCATATGAACTTCTATGACTGAGTCAGCCACCACTACGCTCGGATTGTTAGCTCAACAGATTCATGACTGCGTTGCTTGCCCATTAGCGGCCGGCCGGTTAACGGCCGTTCCCGGCGACGGCAATCCCGCCAGCGACATCCTCTTCATCGGCGAAGGGCCCGGTCAAAAAGAAGATGAGACCGGCCATCCGTTCGTCGGGGCGGCCGGCAAATTTCTCGATGAAATGCTGAAGGCGATCGGCAAGGTTCGGGCCGATGTCTTCGTCACTAATATCATCAAGTGCCGGCCGCCCGGCAATCGCGATCCCGAACCAGACGAAATTTCGACCTGCACTGACCTCTACCTTTGGAAACAGATCGAAGCGATGAGCCCGAAACTGATCGTGACGCTCGGACGGCACTCGATGAGCCTGTTCCTGCCGCCCGAGCAAAAAATCAGCCAGGTTCATGGCCAGCCGAAACGGGTGCGAGACCGTGTCGTGTTGCCGTTGTACCATCCGGCCGCGGCGCTCTACAACGGCGGCATGCGATCAACCCTGATGTATGATTTTAAAAAAATTCCGTTGGTGTTGAAGAAAATCGATGCCGCAGCAAAAACCTAAAAAATCACCGTCGGGGTTGGAACTCCTTGGCCCGACGACTTGGCCAGCAATCTACCGTGAATGGTGGCGACAGGAAGGACGACGGACGGATTGGCGGCGGCACTTACGGCAACGGGGATTTTCATCGTGGCGCGCTTGGCGGGAGGCAGTGATTATCAAACCATTTCAGTTACAGCAACAGCGATGGCAAGTTTTTCGAGTTACTGATCCAACCATGGTGATCGACTGGCACGGCGGGCCTTTTCCAGGCTGGAAAAAATCCTACTATGCCGGGGCGCAAACCCGGTCGTTTCGCTGGCTGGTGGCTGACGGGAAAATCAAAAAAAATCGCAAGGTGAAGGCATTCAAAAAAATTCCTCGAACAATGAAATTTTTTGGGTTGCGCTATCATGGTCGGATCATCATTATTGATGGTATGCACCGCTGCTGCGCGCTCGCCTTAATGATTGCTAGGAAAAAACCGGTCCGGACCGCTATTACTCTGGCTCTGGCGGAGACGACAAAGCTGCCGAAGCTGAAGGCGAGGATGGTATAAGCTTGCAACTAAAGCACAAGGGGAGTTTACAACTGCTTGACAACTATTAAGAAATACTGTATTATAGAGTTGTCAAGTAAATAATTATGCAAGCAAAAGAGCAAATTCTCTCAGCCCTACAAAGGCATGGGCATATTACAACTCGCCAGCTGGCCCACAACCTGGGTGTCAGCAGGAATTATTCCCACCTCCTTTTACAGGATCTTCGTGAAGAAGGGCTCATTCTTCTTATTGGGAAGGCTAACCAGGCAAAGTACGTATTAGCCTCAGACAAGGTGGCAGTTCATAAAGCAAAAAAATCGATTCGCCATATCTTTTTGCGACTGATCAACAACCGGCTAGATGAGGATGCGGTTATCAAGAGAATCGAGCATGAGACTGGCATTTTTCTTGACGCACATGAAAATATTCATCGAATTGTCAGGCATGGATTTACCGAAATGATGAACAACGCGATTGATCACTCCCGATCCCGACAAATAGAGATTGATTGTCGCAGAACTGAAACAGCTATAACATTCGTGGTTCGCGACTTCGGCATTGGAATTTTTAATAATGTGAGAGACACATTTCGTTTACCCGGAACGCTTGCGGCTATTCAGGAAATACTGAAAGGTAAAGCTACCACTGACCCACAACGGCATACTGGCGAGGGAGTGTTTTTTACTTCGAAAATAGCCGACGTATTTATTGTAGATAGTTTTGAAAAACGGCTCGCGGTGAATAATCTCTTGCCAGATATTTTTATTTCTGATAGGAAGTCAATCAAAGGTACTCGCATTAGCTTTAGCATTCATGTCACTTCACGTCGGGACCTGACGAAGGTTTTTGATGCTTTTACGGGGGGCGGTCAGGGCGACTCAAAATTCGATAAAACACGGATTACTATTAAATTATTCCAATTCGGTCGGGATCTGCCATCGCGATCTGAAGCAAAGCGCGTCACCATGAATCTCGAAAACTTTAGGATTGTTGAATTGGATTTTTCTAAGGTTGAAACTATTGGACAGGCGTTTGCCGATGAAATATTTAGAGTGTGGCAAAATCGGCATCCGGATATAGAGCTTGTCCCCACTCAAGTCAACGAGAACGTTGAATTCATGATTCGAAGAGTTGGAGGAATGACCGGACAGGAACGGCTTCGGTTGTAACCCCTAGACACATCATACGCAGCTTGATTCAGACGGCGGCGTGTGGTACAGTACGGCGGCTTAGATTACCAAACGGCCACGTAGTCAAGTGGGTCGAGTCCCGCAGGACGAGACGGGTAGAAGCGACCGCGTTAGACGCGGGAGCGATCGTCGAGCCGCCAGTGGCGGGTCGGCGCTACCCAGGAAAGGCAGGGGTCTGCAACCCAGCACCGAGTCGCTCATTTCTCACCGGGCTTGGCCTGGTAGCCAAGTGGTAAGGCGAGGGTCTGTCCCGTTCCAGTATTTTTCAAAAAAGCAGGCGGGATCCCGTTCTCGCTTTGGAGGCTAATGGCCACGTAGCCAAGTGGTAAGGCAGGGGTCTGCAAAACCCCTATCGCGGGTTCGATTCCCACCGTGGCCTCCAAAGCGAGCTGCGGGACAAAACCCCTATCGCGGGTTCGATTCCGCCCGTGCCTGCACGCCGAAGTGCGTTTCGGCACGCAGGCGTGGCCTCCAAAAAATTCTTACACCACACGGGTGTAGTTTCCGGCCGAAGGCCGGATCCGGCTCCGCCGGACAGTGGCACCCAGCACCACTTGCTCAATATAATAGTTCGATACGGGTTAGGTACGTGTTCGCCTGCGGGTGTAGTTCAGTGGTAGAACGCTTCCTTGCCAAGGAAGAGGTCGCCGGTTCGATCCCGGTCGCCCGCTCCACAATAACCCGATAAACATTGAGCAAGTGGTGCTGGGCTTAGCCAAGGAAGAGGTCGTCCCGCTCAGCGGGATCGCCCGCTCCAAACTTTCGCTGCCAGTATGTTTTATACGTACGTATTACGAAGCCTAAAGGACGGCAAGCTCTATACCGGGTTTTCTCCAGATTTGAGAGCCAGGTTGAAGAAACACAGGGCCGGTAAGGTTCTGGCCACGAAGAATCGGCTCCCTGTAGATGTAATATACTATGAGGCCTATATAAACGAACGCGACGCACGAGAACGCGAAAGGTATTTGAAGACTGGGTGGGGCAGAAATTACGTTCATAAAATCTTAAAGAATACATTGCAAAACGGGAAGCTGTCGAAAGCTTAAAGATGCGAAAGTTTGGGCGGGTCGCTCGCTCCAAAAGAATTTTAACCTTCTCCAAACCGGCCGGAGTGGCGGAATGTTGTGCTCAGCTGATGCCGCGGTGGTGGAATGGTATACACGGAGGACTTAAAATCCTCTGGTCGAAAGGCCATGTGGGTTCGACTCCCACCCGCGGCACCACTTGAGCGGAAGAGGACTTTTTGCCCTGGGCGGATCCGTCTTGGACGGAAAAATCCCTCGCCTGAAAGGGACTGAGGCAGGCAGGCCGGGCGCGCCTTTTCAAAACTCTGTCCTGAGCCTGTCGAAGGGACCGCCGTGTACCACTCGTCATCCTCGGGTACACGGCAAGCCGGGAAAATTAAGTGAGGCTCGCCTGTCCCGCACCCGAAGCAATGCGGAGTGGTGCGGGGAACTTTCTTTTGGGGTTCCTGCCCGCCGGAGTGAAACGTAGGCGGGAACGCGGGCTTTTCTTTCTGCATTGTAAGCCATTTTGGCCTATGTCAATATGGATTATATCATGATAGTATACTATGGCAAGAGGAATATATTCATCTGATCATAAAAGGCTTATTTCACGGCTTATCAAGGCACGAAAAGAAGCTGGATTGAACCAAACTGCTGCCTCTAAGCTTTTGGGGCGCACTCAAACTTATTTGTCTAAGATTGAAGTTGGACAACGAAAGATTGATGTACTGGAGCTAAAAAAACTGTCCAAGATTTACAAAAAGCCAATTACCTTTTTTGTAGACTAGTATGATTGATGTCCCTCCTCAAATAAAAAAGATTATCCAAGAGATTATAAGGAACTATAGCAATAAAGTTCGTGAGCTTTCTCAAAAAAAGAAAGCTATTGTTGACCAAGCAGTGCAAGATCTCGAAAGGAAAAAGCCTCAGCCATAATACTGCAATATGGGACGAGAAGGATATTTTGAAGGGCCGTCAGTTCATGAACTACCTAAGCCAGAAGCTGAGGCGAGCGTTGAATCAGGCGAAATCACACCAGAAGCTCTTGATCAGGTAGAGCAAGAAGTAAGCGCAATTGCGGACCAAGAAATTGGAGGCAATGACGAAATTACAAGACGACTACTTGCGTTGGGAGGGACCAGGACAGAAATTGGTCAGGTATTGGAGCAGACTGCAGCAGTTGACCAAGAAATAGAAGGTGCCAGGGACTCGGCTTTTTCACAAGCATTCGACGCGCTCGATACTTTTTATCGTGAAAAGGTGGAACATCTAGATCGATCAATTGTTGCAGAACTCAAAATCAGACCAGCGCATCAAAAATGTAAATCTCTCGAAGATGTGGCGCGACAAAGAGGTGTTCAATTTAATCCCGGATCTTACGACGAACGGCTTATTAAGTTAGTCACGGCTTTGTCCCAAATGCCAGACGCGGTTGATCAGCACCAGCTTTCACGAACTGTTGTAACCGACACAAGAAATTACAAACAATACTTTCCTGATCGTCGCTTTGAGCGAGTTCTGCGAATGGGAGAAGTATATGGTCGCGTTCAGGAGGAGGCCGTGGATATGCGTGTCCTACATGCCGTTTTGTTACATAAGATAAAAAGCGAAACCCAAGATCCGCAAAAACTTCAGGAACTAATCGACGTATACTTCGAGCCCTCTCCGTTTCAGTATGTCAGCTCTAAAGCGCAACAAGTGCATAGTGAAAAATTAAGCGATATTTCAAATAGCTATCCTCTTGTTTCAGCCCTAGATCGCATCCAGGCGTTCAATCAGCATATTATGCAAGACCGACGAACCGCATTAGCAATTCCAAAACCCCTACTTCAGGCTAAAGCGATAGACTTCCTTGAAGATGAAAGAAATATTAAGGATATTTTTCGACGTTACCCAGAATGGCTTGCTCACCTTCACCATTTTATAGAGAATTGTGAATTCTCAGAGGATCAGAAAGGTCATATTTATAGCCGCATGTTTACTGAGATGAGAAGCCATCCGGACGCACTTTATTTCTTTCTGAAGAATCCTGACTTGCCCTATACCGATGAACAAAAGAGGCAGGTCGTTGATCTTGTTTCAACCGATGATGATGTGCGCAAAGTCACAGAAAATCCATTTTTTCATTTCTCAACTGAACAGCGAGGTTATCTTCAAGGGAAAATTTATGCCCTTCTTCAAGAGAAAATAAGGACGAGCGCGACTGAGGGCAGATGGAAACTCAACGAAAGTTTTAACGACAAAAGTCTGGAAGAAAGCGATCTTCTAACTCGAGAACAAATTGATTCCCTTCACGAAATGGGCCATTCTTTGACGGCGACTGCAGTCCAGAACTACATTCATGGTTATTTAGGCCAAGATAGATTCAAACCAACAGCCGCTATAGATGTGATGGACACTACTCGTCTCGTTCCGGATCAATATAAGGAAGGAGTGGAAAAAGCGTTGGAAGGAATACCCTGGAAATCGGCAATAGAAAAAATGCTCGCCGCTTATAAAAGATCAAGGCGATCAGAATACGACCCTTGGGTTCAAGATCTTGATCCACTAATTCGAGGTGCTCTTAATGATGGGTTCCTACATCTTGAAAATGAGCAGGATGGAAATTTGCTGCTTGAATATGTAAAAAAGGTTGGTCCAAGAAATCTGCCCCGGTATTTTAGGCTATTTTCGGAAATAAAACGTTGCGGTTCGGCCGCCGATCTAAAACCAGAAACGCGCGCAAGAATCAAGGATGATTTTGGAGTTGACGTTAATGAAGTTACAAAAGGTGATCCGGAAAATCTTGGTTCCGTCATCAACGCAATGGAGAAATTTCGAATTGGCTTTAGTCATCGTATTATGGATGATGATCCGACGCTTGTTGATATAGTTTTACGTTCAGAGATTTGTCAGGAGCTACTAGCCTCTATAAAAGGGAGGTCTGGCCACTCTCAAGGTGGCACTGATGCTGAAGCCTTAGGTGCTTACAAAAAAGCGCTTGAAAAAAACCCAGAGGCATTCGAATTACCAGACGGTTATGAAACGACGCAAATCACCGTCCGTGAATACGGACAGACTCAAGACGTCAATGAAGAACAAAGTGCGGAACAAGTTCAACAAATTCTTGCGAATCCAGATTTAGTGAATTACCATGGCAGAATTGTTGCTACACTTGAAACCTTCCGAGAAAACACTCCTTTAACCGATCATCTTGATTATTATAAGTCTCGTTTCATTGAAGATTTTCAAGCCGAGACGGCTTCCTTGGATCAAAAAATTGCTGATGAGGAACAAAAGGCAGATCCTAACACCAAGGCGATCGAGAACCTAAAAAAGGCGTCATCCACTCTTCGTGAACAACGACAACAGTTTATTGATTTTGATTTTTCGGCGGTGGGCGATAATTCAGTTCAAATTATGGAAGCATTCCAAAAGCTTATCCCCGATCGTTTGCCGACAAAACAGAGCGTAATGCTTGAACTTTCAGTTCGGGATATGTCCAAAAAGTTTCCAGAACAATTCGATCGACTTTTAAACCGGACCTTGGTATCGGACTTACCAACGGTTTCGAGCGTCGATGTTTTTGCTGAGTTTGTTCGCTCTCACGTCGGAGAGCATTATTTGGATAAAAAACACGGCGAGGATCAGGCAATAACAACCCAAGATAAAAACCTTATTAAATACTTGAAAAAAGTTTGGAGCACACAGAATTTTGATGACGGCGTCATTTCCATAGCACAAAGGAAACTCGAAGCTTTAGAAAAGGGAGAATTATCTCTCAAAAAACGTTCCATCTCTTTAGTGCCATCGAAAGGAATGCAGCGCATTTTTTCAGGAGATTTAGGAGCTGCGTGCACGAGTCGCCGTAATCTAGAATTAGCCAAAGGTGAGTATCCTGACATCGTTTCATATTCTCTCGTTTTAGATAAAGATGGGCCAGCTGAAAAATTTTCAGGATCTTTTCTGGTTGTTGAAACTACAGCAAGTGATGATCAAAAAATACTTATCATTCGGGCTAACAATCCGGCACAAAACCTGGCTTTCGCTGTTGACTCTAGTGAGCTTATTAAAAAGATTATCGACGAAGTGAAGCGCGTAGCTGAGAGACGCGGCATATCTAAAGTGGGTATTGTTATGAACCAGGGCGCGGCCTCAAATAGACCTTTTGTGACTGACTATTACCGTGAACACTTTCCGTTAAGTAATGCGGTCCAACTAAAGAAAACAAAGGAAACAACATTTAATGGATATGATATTTCAAATAAGGATGGTCCGAATCCGACGGTAGTGGTTTAAAAATGCAGGAGAGAATTTGCCGCCAAAGCGCGCGAAGCGCGCAACGGCTGAAGGCCTTAGAAAAGCTTGCCACCGCCGCGGCGGGATCCTGCCTATGTCCATCCTGAATTACAAGGGGTGGGAAAATCGTCCCCGCACCACGTTGGGTGCGGGATAAACTCCAAGACGCGCCCGGCCCTGCCCGCCTCTGGAGGGGCGGCGGCTAGCGCGCGTGGGGGTTTAGCCACCGCCCGCGAAATCCGTTCGAATCTTCGTATAGAAGCCGTACCAATAAAGTTTCAATAACAAAACCACCGCGTCAGACGCGGTGATTTTGCCATGCTTACTTTTGAAATTCGTTCTGGTTTTTACAGAATCTCGATCGTGACGGTCCGAACGCCCCAATCGATGGCGGCGGCGCGGGTACTCATCCAGATATCAATCTTGCGATTGCCCCAGCGGGCATTCATCCGATCTTCAACGGTGAAGACTTTATCGCCGTAGTAGTCGGGAATCCGGATTTTCGTGCCGAAGGGGATGCCATTCATGGCGATCATGCCATCATGGACCTTCGCGCCCGACGCGGCCGTGAACGGATCGTTGTCGGTTTGGCCGACCGTGGAGCTATACGCGCTGGCTCGGACGAGCAGGCGTCGCTTTGCCGGTTTATCTTTCACCGTTGGAAGTTGGGCGTCCGAGGCGGAAGCCGAGCCAACCGTCGACTGATCAATACCAGCGGTGCTGTGGACAGGAGTGGGTTGGGCGGCTTTTGCTTCGGCCGGGTGGGCGGTCGGGAAACTCAGATTGAGAATAAGCGAGGCGAGCGCTAGCGCGAATAATCGCTTGAGACGCTGGCGTGTTTTCTTGCGAAACATGCGGCATCGAGTCAACAATAAAACCGGGAGTAGCTTTTCTCCGTCGCAATGTAACTTTTTACTCCGGCGAACCTTACCCAGCCAAGGCTCATAGCAAACAACCCTAGAGACACTAGGGTAGCTGGAAGCGCGCACTGTATCACTGATAACCTTTATTGTCAATCCCCGATGGACTGCACACAAGGTTATTTTGGCTAAGGTATAAGAAAAAACCCACCACGTTGCTGACGGTGAGTTTGAGTATTTGAAGGAACCTAGTGAGGGGCTTCGCCAATCGGGTCGCCGAGGACCTGAAGGGTTAGGGTTTGCTTCTTGAACGCAATCGCGTCGCTATAATGGAGCATCCAGACGTCGATTTGGTTCCAACCGAGCGGGGGCGGGCTTGCCAGCCGATCTTCAACCCGGAAGATTTTCCCCCGAACAATGTCAGGGCCGGTTGTGATCCGGACCAGAGTTCCGAGCGGTAGGAAATTGCAGGCAATATCCCCATCTCGCACCAGCCGGTTTGAAGCCGTTCGCCATGGGGTGTTGTCGGTTTGGTTCCGACGGCTGTTGTAGGCGGTGGCCACGACTCGATGGGTCGCGACAACCCGGTAGTTCGGCATTTCGGATCCGAACTCGTGGCTGGTCGCTTGCCCCTGACTGATCAAGACTTCGTCATACGGCGTAGTGGCTGGTACGGGCGGCATCGGACGGAGGATGACTTTCCAGGTTTGACCGAGCTGGTTAACGTAGGTCGAGTCGCGCGTCCCGATCGTATCAGCCAAGATGAAGCGGGGCGCTGGTTTCACCGTCCAGATCTGAACGGTCGGACGCAGATACGGTTGATGCAGGTAGCGGATATACGACCGCAGATAAGTCCGAGTTCTGGTTCGAGCTAAGGCTTCAGCCGGCAGCAACATCAGTAGGCATAGAAGCAGAAATAGACGGGCCACTGCTGGGCCTCCTCTCGGTGAAAGTAAAATGAGCGAGTGTCAGAGTGTGACGCTCGATAATAAATGATGATCTTCCCTTTGTCAATGGGCGTCGCGTCTGCGTGGTGAGTCCTGAGCCTGTCGAAGGGTCGAACCATCAGACGCGACCTGGTAATATCATCGCACCCTTCGAGGGCCTCAGGGCACTCCTCTCTCCTGCAACGCCCGTTCAATCTCCTCCGCGGTTTCCCGCAAGGGTCCGGAGTAATTGAGTTTCAGACTTGCGGCCATCGCGGCGAAGTGCCCGGCTTCGGCGGCCGAGTCAGTTTCCAACCGTTTCGCGACATAGGCGCCAATAAACGTATCCCCGGCGCCGGTCGGATCAACCAGCTGTTTTGGCGGGTAAGCGGGGATTTCAAAGCCTTCATTCGTTTCCGCCAGGTAAATAAACACCCCCCGGCTGCCTTGGGTAATGATAACTTCGTGGGCGCCTTGGGCCGCGAAGGCACGGGCGAGCGATAAAACACTTTCACCGTGTGCAAGGGGAACGGCCAGATCTTCTTCGGAAACGAAGATTGTATCAAAATATTGTAAAAACTTCGCCTGATTAGGCCACGGCCACCTCGGTTCTAAAACACCGTCTGGCCGAAGCGTTCGAAAGTATTTACCGATGTCGACGAAGAGTTTAAGGCCAAGTTCATCGGCCAAAAATTTTACTGATTCGAGGGAAATTTTCTCTTCGATGTCAGGGGCAAGCAAGACCGCTGCGCTGTTATCAAGCGTGGTGCGTATCGTTTCATCCAAATCTTCGGGTACTATGGTATGCGGATCGAGTCGGATCGTCGCGATGGTCGTATCGCCGGCGTGCTGATTAGTGTTGACGGTGCCGGTTGGGACGGGGATAACATGCGTCGTGATCGGGTAGTCTTTGAGGGATTGGAGTAATTCGTGGTCTTCTTCGGGGAGCCAGGTAATCAGATCAACATCAATCTCGCCGCGGGCGGCGGCTGGTGCCATGAAAGCACCCTTGCCGCCGACAATTTCACTTGATGTCCCGTCGGGCAGAATGTTTTTATCGCGGCAGAGATAACCGAAGATTGTGAGACGCATAGGTAATTATTTCCTTCGGAATAAACTTGTAAAAATACTCGTGACTGATCGCCGCCGCTCGGGGGTTTTTAACATTTCTAAAATCCCTGGTAAAACCGACAGCAGAATGATCAACCCCAAGACAGGAATAATGTAGCGGTCGATGTGGGGAACGGTGCCGCCCAGCCAAAAGCCAAGGAGCGGCATCCCAATCGCCCAGATGACGCCGCTGATGAGATTATAGGTAAGAAATTTCGGATAGGTCATCTGGCCCATGCCAGCGACGATCGGGGCGAAGGTCCGGACAACCGGAATGAACCGAGCGAGAATAATCGTTTTTCCCCCGTGCTTCGCGTAAAATTGTTCAGCTCGGGCAAGATTGTCCTTCTTAAAAAACCGCGAATCCGGCCGGGAAAAGAGCCGCCGGCCCCACCGATGGCCGAAGGCGTAGCCGACACTATCACCAGTCACCGCCGCGACGAAACAGATGGCGATCAGGATGAAAATGTTGAAAAACCCTTGGGCGGCAAGAAACCCGGCGGTAAACAATAAACTATCCCCCGGCAAGAAAAAACCGACAAGCAGGCCGCTTTCGGCAAAAACGATGGCGCCGACCCCGAGATACCCGATTGATTGAATAAGCGTCGAGAGAACCATAAGGTGATTGAGGCCGGCCGTAAACCGTGATAGACTGAAACTGTAGTATACTTTATTATTGATCGATATTCAACGTCACCATGTCTGAACCAAAGCCATCATCGCGGCCATCGTGGGATGATTATTTTATGGCCATCGCCCGGATCGTCGCCACTCGTAGCACCTGTGACCGTCTTGAAGCCGGGGCGGTGCTGGTGAAAAACAAACGGATCATTTCGACCGGATATAACGGCTCGCCGCCCGGATTGCCGCACTGTAACGACGTCGGCCATTTAATGGAGGAGGGCCATTGCGTCCGGACAATTCACGGTGAGCACAACGCGATTCTTCAAGCCGCGACGATCCCTGGCACTTCAACCGAAGGTTCAACTCTCTATACAAAATACACGCCCTGCATTCACTGTGCGAAGTATGTCGTGGCCGCCGGGGTGAAACGGGTCGTCGTCGGAAAAGTCTATCGCCATCCGCAAGCCGCTGACTATCTCAAAGACGCCGGACTTGACGTCGAGGTCTATCAGGACAATCCCGCCTGGCGAACGAAATTGTCGGGGATGTTTGATACCCCGCTTGAAGATCACGAAGCTAAAGAAGGGAACGTCGAGTTTCGCCCGGTGAAAAGTTAATGTATTCGTTAGGCCACAATTGAATTTACTGGGGGTTGTAGGGTAGAAATTACGGCTTGAAATAACTTTCGGTTTCGTTATACTACCGTTCGTAACTTACGGGTATCGCCCGCCTACCCCTTCGACCATTCGGCCTTGTCTCGATGCCGAGGCAAGCTCAGGGTTCGGTGGGCAGGTATAATGGTAATATCACAGCTTTCTCCCGCTTCTTCATCATCAAAATAATTCTGGCAGGATCCCGCGCGATGGGTTGCTGCTCATGAGCGGGTATTGTATACCGGTATTACCTCAGCTTTCTCCCGCCCCTTTTGCCAATTGATAAGACTGGCGAGATCCCGCACGACGAGTCGTGTCCGGTGAGCGGGTGTCGTATAGTGGTAATACCTCAGCTTTCCAAGCTGATGCCAGGGGTTCGATTCCCCTCACCCGCTCACCGCACATAACCTGCGGGATCCTCGCAACCAGACGGATTCACTTCGTTCATCTCGTCGTTGCGGGACAAGCTGATGCCAGGGGTTTCCGGCGGAGCCGGATCTGGCTTCGCCATGACGACTCCCCTTACCCGCTCAGGAGTTACAACGGCGGGATCTGCAGCCAGATGGACTCGTTCCTCGCCTCATCGCTGTGGGACAAGCTGTTGCCAGGGGTTCTCCGCCTCCGCTATTTCCAAAATAGCTGTGGCGGATCCGCCGTAGCAATACTGATTATTGCGGCGGCGGAGACTCCTCTTACCCGCTCCAGATAAATCTCTTCAGTTATTCGACAAGGGCGACCACCCGAATTTTCTCAAGTCAACGTAGAAGTTTCCGTCGCGTAGTTCAACCTCAACCCCTTCAGCCCTCAATAGGTCGGCTTGCAGAGATTTCGGTGTATCCATATTTTCGATGGAGATCCGTCCTTCGGCATTAATGACCCGTTGCCACGGAACACGATTTCCCGGTTTTAACGCGCGCAAGGCCCAGCCGACAACTTGCGCGCCGCGGGGCGAACCGCAGAGCGTTGCAATTTGTCCATAGGTCGCGACTTTCCCTTTCGGGATGCGTCGGACTTGCGTATAGATTCGAAAGTAAAGATTCTGACCCCGGGGCATAGATACTGTTAATCAGCAATACGTCGGAAGCGTGGCTTGGTCACGCCGTTGATCGTGACCGTTTCAGTAAACATCATCGCCGGCCGAGCCCAGAAGCTGTGATCGCCATACAGCGCCTGATAAACGACGAGCGGTTCAAGCGTTTCGCTGTGGTGAGCGACCCCGATGACCCGGTAACGACCGCCTTTATAATGCTGGTATTCTCCGGTTAGAATTGTTGGCAGGGGTTTGAATGGTTCGGACATAGTATTATCTGTTAGTCTTTCGATTCTTTTCCCATTCCCGAACCTGACGTTCGTTCAGGCCAAGATAGTGGGCGATTTCATGGTGAACTGTGCTAAAAACCTGATGCCGTATTTTTTTGGGATCACCACCGCTAACTTGTTCGATAGAATCTTTAAAAATTGTGATTTTATCCGGTAGGGCAAAAGTGTAATTCGGCCCGCGGGAACCAAGTGGCACTCCCTGGTACAGCCCCAGAAGTATACCGCGGCTGGCGATTGGCTGTTCACCTCGATGGGCTGGTCGGGCGATGTTTTCGACAACAAAAGCGACATTCTCCAGCCGTTTCCCGACCTTCGGAGGAATAGCGTTAATGGCGGCGCGGATCAGAGTTTCAAAGTCTTCAAGGGTCATGGTATCAGGAGCATATCATACCAAGGTTGACCAGACGACCGGCCGCGGGTATCCTGACAGTAATCAAACGCACTTTGGCAGATCGCGCTGGTTGAAGCCAGAACCCCAACCGCGGAGGGCGCTGTGAAAACAATCACGTTTTTCAGACGCACCTGTACGGCTCCTGGTGGTTCAAGATTTCATCCGGATGGTAAGCCATTTCAGGAAGTTATGCTGAGTCGAGCGGCCTATCAACTCTATCTGGCCGACCGGGCGGTAGTCTACACCGGTATCGATCGGGTGAAGCCCACCACGGCTGATCCGGTCGGGATCATCCGGATGATCGTCGACCGGGAGAGGATCGCCAATCCGCACGAATGGTCGTTTTACGACCTCCAGACCTCGCTACAGAATTCCAGGATGAGCGCCGGCGAGTGGGATTATTACATCCTCTTGCTCCGGCCACCGAAGCCGCCGCCGGTCGAGAGCGGTTCCATACCGCCGCCTCAACCGGCGCCCCTGGAAGTTGAAATCGGCGCGTCCGCAGAGATGCCGGACATCGTCGGCGAGGACTTTGCCTGTTTCATTCAGCAGACCCTCGAACCGGGTGATCTGGATTCAGCCGATGAGGAGGATGAAGAGATCGAGGATGATTAGAAAACGATCGAATGATCATTGGATAGATAGACCTAAGCCGAATAGAACCTAGACCAGGTTCTATTTTTTCTTGGAGTTTTTTGGTATACTGGAAGTTATAATCCTCCCTATGTTCAAAGATTTTAAATCCTTCATCATGCGCGGCAATGTCCTCGACCTGGCGGTCGGGGTGATCATTGGCACCGCCTTCGGAAAGATTGTTAGTTCATTAGTGGCTGACGTCATCATGCCGTTTATTAGCGTTATCTCCGGGGGGGTTAATTTTTCCGGATTGAAAGTGAGAATCGGCGGGACCGACGCCGCGCCAATCCAGGTGACCTATGGCGCGTTCATTCAGGCGGCCATTGATTTTCTCATCATCGCGGTCGTCATCTTTGTGATGATTCGCCTGATCAGTAAAATGAAAAAACCGGCGGCGGAAACATCAGCTCCAAGCCTGACCAAGGACCAGGAATTGTTGACTGAAATTAGGGACGCTTTAAAAAAACAATAGTCGAAACATTCTTTTGCTGTAGGATTAGGCTCGCCAGCAGGTGACAAGATGGTCATTCACCACCCCAGTGGCCTGCAGGTGGGCGTAAACGATGGTCGGGCCCATGAATTGAAAGCCGCGGCGTTTCAGGTCAGCCGATATTTTTTCGGCCAGCGGCGTCGTTCCGGGCAAGTGCTTGAGCTGGCGGCGGCGATTGACGATCGGTCGGCGATGCACGAAGGCCCAAAGATAGCGTGAAAATGTACCGAACTCTTGGCGGACCTCAAGAAACCGTTTGGCATTATTGATTGCGGCTGTTATTTTTTGACGATTCCGAATGATGCCCGGGTTGCTCAACAGCCGCCGCCGATCGCGGGCCGTAAATTTCGCGACGCGATGGTAATCAAAATCGGCGAAGGCCTGACGGTAGGCGGCGCGTTTTCGGAGAACGGTAATCCAGCTTAACCCAGCCTGGGCCGATTCAAGGACGAGAAACTCAAACATCCGTCGATCGGAATGAACCGGCACGCCCCATTCGCGGTCATGATAGCGAACGTAGAGCGGATCGGTGCCGCACCAGCCGCACCGAATCTTATTTTTGGTCGGCCGTTGGCGTCGTTTTTTCACCCCAGCGTCGTTCACCCCCACACCAATTGTTGACATCTATATTCCATGAGTCAGGCGTCGTCGTAGCGCATAGTAGGCTTTCGAAAAAAGTTTTAAATTACGTTCACGTCGCCTTGCGTCTTTAAGGGATTTGTACCCCTCAAAATACACTAGCTCAAATGGCCGTCTTGATTTCGTAGAGAATACTTCGCCCTTATTATGTTGTAATAGTCGCGCTTTTAAATCGTGCGTATATCCTATGTACAACTTATTGTCTTTTTTACTTTTCAGTAAATATATGTAATACACAAATATTCTCGTAGATCAATTGGTGTGGGGGTACACCCATCGCCACCAAACTCGGCCGATCAACGGTCCCGCGACCAGGCCGAGCACGAGCAGGCCGTAAGAAACCACCGGCGGTAACGCGCACTGTCCGCCAAAATAGGTGTACCACAATATCGTTTGGTGATCCGCCAGGCGGGTGTTCAGGTACCACTGTTCAATGATCGCGTGAAGGCCGAAAGAGAGGAAGATAAAAAGAATCGTACTGCAGACAAGGTAGACCGGGCGTTTCCCCCACACCAATTGTCCCATATTATAAACTTTCAATCAGTCGTTTTTTCAAGGCGTAATATGTCTTAGAAAAAAGCTTTAAATTCTTTTCCCGTTTTCTTGCATCTATTAACGACGCGTATCCTTCATAGTATATAAGGTCAAAAGGCCTGCGTCCCTTCGTTGAAAAAACTTCACCATCATTGTGTTTCTTAATATGTGCTCGAAGACTGCTAGTAAAACCAATATATAGTTTACCGTCTTTCTTACTTTTCAATAAGTATACGTAGTACATATAACGAAGTTTTTGGCAATTGGTGTGGGGGTTGTGGTCCCGGGGCGGGGAAACGAAACATACAGGTAGTGTAACGAGAATCAGAGAATTTGGGAACGTTTTGTCTCCCGCCATCCGCCCGTCGGCAAGTCCCCCAGTTCTAATTTTTCCAGGCGGATCCGCGTCAATCGAGTGATGTGCCCGTGGACTTCGCCGACCATTCGGCGAATTTGACGTTTCCAGCCTTGGTGGAGGGCGCCGCGGAAACGCATCGGTTCGACAACGGTGAGTTTATCGAACCGGGCCCAACCCTCTTGGAGCTTCACTCCGCGTTGAAGGCTGGCGATGGCTTCGGGTGCGAGCGGCTTCGCCGTGACGACTTCATACTCTTTAGCGTGCTGGTAACGCGGGTGGGTGAGTTGATTGACGAGCTCGCCGTCATTCGTGAGGAGAATCAACCCTTCCGAATCTTTATCAAGCCGTCCGACAATCACCAAATCCCGGACATCAGGAATAATGTCATAGACCGTCCGTTCATTTTTGTATTGCGCGCGCGTGCAAACAACGCCCGCCGGTTTATTGAACGCCAGATAGCGGAAGGCTGTGGCTGGTGTAATTTTTTCACCATTGACCACCTCCACATCTTTGTCAGGATTCACTGTCGTGCCAAGTTTTATAACGACCCGATCGTTGACCGAAACTCTGCCAGCGGCGATTAACTCTTCCGCTTTGCGACGGGAAACAAGACCACTGCTGGCGATGAATTTCTGTAACCGAAGAGTCATGTCAGTACCCTAGCGTACTGCATGACGAATCGCAAGGGTTGCAGTTATTTCCGCCGACCCTTCCGAACGTGTTCCGAAACGGTCGTCTTCGGGTGACCCTTGGCATACCCCTTGTTCACGAAGTGGCCGGTGATAGCGCTGCGGATGACTTTCCTTGTTTGTCGTTTTGGCATTGTCGTTGAACCCCCTTTCTTGTTCTACAATCTACAATACGCTTGTGGTAAAAAAAATCAACGCGTTGTTAACCAGCGCCGAACATCATCGTCGGTCAGTTGCGGGAAGGAATCATAATGGGCGCCGATCGACCCGCGAAAGCCCCGGCCGTGATTGAGCGTGATGACGCGGTCAGCCAGGGTGGATAGGTGATCCACCGTATCTTTGGGTCCGATCGGCGCGGCGACGATGATTTTTTTCGGTTTGCTCTCGTGGATTTCATTGACGGCCGCTTCGAGGGTTAAGCCGGTCGCGATGCCGTCGTCAACCAGTACAACCGTCAATCCTTTCAGCTTCGGAACGGTGCGCTGTCCGAGATATTCACGTTGACGGCGAAGGGCTTCGCGCCGTTCACGTTCAATGGCCATTTCCACCCAGGCCGGATCGAGGTGGTCGGTTTCCTCATGGTTGAGCACCGGCTGGCCGGTCACGGTAATTGCGCCAATGGCAAATTCAGGATTACCGGGATGACCGATTTTTCGGGCAATGATAATAGACAGCGGAAGGCGCAGTTTGGTTGCCATCACCGCTCCAACTTCAACTCCGCCCCGCGGGAGGGCGAGAATGATCGTGTTCGTGGTGATCACCGGCTTGACGGCCTCAGCGAGCAGTAAACCAGCCTGTTGCCGATCGGCAAAATGCAGAACATCCATACCATGAGCATACTGCGAATAAACCTGAAATGCTATACTTGAACTATGGATCAACAACGATTGAATACGGCGACCTTCGGCAGTGGTTGTTTCTGGTGCTCTGAAGCAATTTTCAACGATCTGAAGGGCGTGTTAAAAGTGACTTCCGGTTATTCCGGTGGTGCAAAGAAGAATCCGACCTACGAAGAAGTTTGTACTGGCCAAACTGGACATGCGGAAGTAATCCAGATTGAATTTGATCCCGGCGCTATTTCTTACGAACAACTTCTCGAAGTTTTTTTCCTGACGCATAATCCAACCACCCTAAATCGCCAAGGGAATGACGTCGGAACGCAGTATCGATCAGTCGTATTTTTTCATGACGACGTCCAAAAAACGGCGGCAGAAAAGGTGAAGGAAAAAATCAGCGCCGAGAAAGTCTATGACAATCCGATTGTGACTTCACTCGAACCATATACCAAATATTTTCCGGCCGAAGAATACCACCAAAATTATTTTGCCAAGAATCCCGATCAGCCCTATTGCCAGGTCGTGATTGATCCGAAAGTGGCGAAATTCCGTACAAAATTCGCTACCCTTCGAAAGGTATAATTTTTCGGAAAAGTAGGATTACCCAAAAGTGCAAGCCATCCTGAGCATGTTCAAAGCGCCCGGCGAAGCCGGGTCCCTGCCTACCGGTCAGGCAGGCGGCTCTGTCGGCCAGGATCTCGAAATTCAGGCAGAAGTTTGTGGCTTGGCGAAAGGTGAAGACCGCGCTACAGTAGTGTATATCTCTTGAATATGAATTACGACAACCGGTACGACCATGCCTCCCGAGCAGATTGAGTCCAAACCAGACCTGGGTGAATTTACCGCCGGTGGCGGGGAGGTTGTTACGGTCTATGATGATGGCCGTCCAAAGCGCTGGCGATGCGGACGAGGTGCTGATGGACAACCGCTCGACCCGCCCCTGGTCGACCGTCGGAATATTCTTCATCGTCTCGCCGCGGACGGATCCTGGGAGGGGGTCAATCCGACCGCCGAAGATATTGCCGAGTTAAAACTGTGGCGCAGTGATTGGAGTGATCTCCATAAACCGTCCGATTCGTCCGCGAAAGAATGAATCTGGAGAGGCGTCATGAGCGGCCGGTCGGCCGACGCTTGTCGTTCGCCGATCGTTTTGGTACACTCGTGACATCGCCCGGTCTATGCCAAGGGCGGTTCAAACAGTCCTTTGGAGGGGGTACTATGAAGAACATCAGCTGTACCTAATTCACGCGGATTGGGCACGTCCTCGCGGGGTTGACGAAAGTCGACCCCATTTTTTCGCGCGTGTTTCGGGGCTTGACAGCCGGGCGGGAGGGCGTAGGGTAACCGTGATGGTAGTCCTTTGATGTACCCCAAACTTTCGAGGAGGTGATGGCTGTGCCGGTTATTGATCAACGGGTTTTTCAGCGCCCGACCGCGACGGAGGATATCGCCACGACCGACGTCCAGTGCACGATCCATGCTTTCACGTGTCAGCCCGGTCTGGGTTCGAGCGAGGTAGCCCATAATGAACTGGTCGCCTTCTTGCAGGACCGAGGTTACCATGAAGACTGGATTCTCGAGTTTGAACTGGCAGCTGAGGAGGCATTGAGCGATGCCTGCGAACACGCTCCCGCCGGCACCGAAGTCCACGGCCTACTCCTGGTCGTCAGTTATGACGGCGTCGACCATGTCTCAGTGTTGGTCGATAATGAACTGACTCCCGGGCGGTTGACCGACCTCCGGCATCTCGACGGAGAGTACGACTTCTCGCAGCACCTCGGTGATGCTCGCGGTCACGGTTTCCCGATCATGCGGGCGACCGTCGATGGGATGGTGATCTCACTCGTCGTCGACCGGATGTTCTGGAATGTGCTGGAGAAGGAGTATATCCCTGCCAAGAAATAGTGGCGGTGATTTTTTTATATACCATTGACAAATACGCCCCAAGCTGTAAGATGGCCCCAATTTCAGTTCCCTGACAATTCACTGACAAGAAAGGGGTGATCGATCCTCAACCCGCAAAAACGTTCATCCACGGTAGCGACATCATGCTACGCTTTTCCGAATGTCCGGATCCCAGAGGTTCCTATGTCCCGTGTCCGATTCGCCGCACTCATGTCACTGTTGTTGGTGCTTGCAACTCCCGCCTTGGCCGATACCGCCGGTGCTGACGCTGTTGCCGTTCGCTCCACCCGGATCCACCTCCCTGGTCCAGGGTACGTGGTGCGGTACTACTGTTTCAGTAAATTCTGCCCGCAGGGAACACCCTGTGAGCAGGGATCAATTCCCGCCGAAGCCGATAGCACTGTTTCCGTTCCCCAATTACTCTATCTTGGTGACGGTCTGTACGTCCGGTATGACCAGATCAATATCCAGTTCGTGCCGGAGAACGGTGCCGGGCACATAGTGGATCAGGATAACCTCGCTCCACCCCTGGTTCTCCGTCCGGCGGAGCGGGTGGCTGATCGCGCCCTTGACTACGCCCCGGTCTGCAATCCCTATTGGGTGGAAACGTTGGAGGAACTCCGGCTGGCAAAGCAATTCCTCACGGCCCGATACGGTTTTTCCAGCGGGTCGATGGCCGTGAAACTCCAAACCGATCCGGCCAAGGGTCCGTCATACAGCCAATCAAGCGATGAAATCAATTGGCCGGCTGATCCCGCCTGGTTCGATTACGAGAATGTCTCGATGAGCTACGCCATTGGCCACGAGTTCACCCACCACATGCAGTCCCTCGCCGGCCATCCGGTCGGTAACGGGGCGTCCGGCTACCACGAAAGCTGCTACCCCCGGAGTTCGGCCGAGTCAGCCTTCGGTGAAGGTATGGCGGATGCCATCGGCGGTGAATACAACCTCTGGCGTCGTGGGTGGGACCCTAACACGGATTTCACCCCGTGCTGGAAATTGACCTACTTCTACGAGAAGGACGAAGTCATCGGACTGAATTACGAAGGCAACAACGCGGCTTTATGGCGGTCGTTGTCGAAGCGCAACGCGCCCGCACTCTGGCATCGGTTTACTCACGCTCGCATCGCTCTCGCCACCGGCACTACCCGTCCGATCCGGGACGGCAACGAACTGCTGATGGCGCTGACGAACGCGGACATCCTGCCTGATCGTTGGATCGCCAATCCGGAACCAACCTCATTTCCGGAGGCCGACAGTCTCTTTCAGTATTGGGTCAACGGCGTCGAACCGGTGATCGTGGCCACTGGCGCCAGTGATCCGAACAACGCCGGGGGTTGGGAGAATGATCCCGACGTCTGGATGCGAAGCATCTATCCAAACCCGGCTCCCGGCAACTTCTCAATCGCCGTTCGGGCGCCGTCGTCCGGGGCGATCGGCATCGACCTGTATGATGTCCATGGGCGACTCGTTCACTCGCAAACGTTCACCGGACTCCCCATCGGTGAGCACACGCTCACCATCACCCCATCGAAGAACCTTCCGTCCGGAAAATATTTTGTTCGCTACACCGACCGGGCACGGCACCTGGTCACATCGTCCAAGCAAGTGACGATCGTCAAGTAAAGTATGGCCCGTCCTGATGCATTTTGTCAGGACGGTTTTTTATTTTCCCATATGCTGTATCAATCGCACCAACTCGGGAAACTTCGCCTGATTGAAATGCCCGCGGTGTTTGAGAACTCTTTCCCATGCCAATTATATTGGCTGACATAGCTTATGTCGGCTGGTTTGGGGTGACCGTGAAAGAGCCGGTCGTGGCCGAAGCCTGCCGTGATTCGGACCAGCGCCACGCCGTTTATCCGCAACTGGTGGGAATGCCGGCGGCAAACGCCGTGCGGGGTTGATGATCGTTTTGATCAGCATAATGCCGCGGTCCGGATCATTCAATGCCTTTGCCGCGGCGCTGACGATAATTCCGATAAAATAATTTCACTCTACCAGAGCCTGCCGTTAACAACGGTCTCAAGTTCTGATCAGCGGTACATCTGCGATACGGTCACGGAACAGGGTCGGTTGTAGTTTTACTGAAAATTCCACTGGCGAATATAGTGAGGATTTTTGGTCGCGTCCGTACCCACGATACTCATTTTGAGCCTCGCTCGGCTTGTAAAAGACCGTTCTCCGTGGTACGGTAGCGACGATCTTCGTGCGGCCGTAGCTTCCGCCGACCCTTTCGACCATTCGGCCTCGTCTCGATGCCGAGCCCTCGACGCCGAGGCAAGCTCATGGTTTGGTGGACAGGCAGTGGATTAGCCCAGAATCAATCACACGATTTAATCGCCAGTTGGTGCGCCCTTAGCTCAGCGGATTAGAGTACTTGGCTTCGGACCAAGGGGTCGGGGGTTCGAATCCCTCAGGGCGCACCAACTGGCGAGAAGCAAGAGTTCTGGGTTGGACCAAAGGGTCACCAATGGGGTTTCCGGCCCCGGCCGGATCCCTGCCTGCGCGTAGCCGACGCTTCGGCAAAGGCAGGCGGCTCTGCCGGATGAGTCCCTCCGGCCGCACCAAGAACTAACCACGGGGATTGGCGCAGTTCCCCGTCATTCGACGGGGTAAAGTCCGCGCGACTGGTTCTTGCCCCGCATCAAAAATGCCCATAAATAATTACCGATAAGAGATAATTCTTCTTGGCCGGGGTGTAGCTCAGCTGGCTAGAGCGCTTGCTTTGGGAGCAAGAGGCCGCTGGTTCAAGTCCAGTCACCCCGACCAGGATGAAGTATCAATGATTTTTTGGTGCGGGGTGGGAGCAGGAGGCCGCAGGTTTGAATCCTGTCTCCCCGAACTGGTGCTGGAAGGTCGCGAGTTTCCGGCGGGGCCGGATCAGGCTCCGCCTGACGAGTCTCGCATCCCCGACCAGTTGATACAAAAATCCAAAAACAAACACTTCGACCCGATAAACATTGCTTCTGGCGGAGTTCAAAGTCTCCGGAAGATTCCAGGATCGGGTTTATATCGCTCATCGGAAAATACTCACGCTTTGTGACATCTATGGCCAAATCAAAGGACGAGCACTGGAAAGACTTTGAGAAACTAGCTGAGCAATTTTATCGTACTTTTGCTCAGGATGCGGTCGTCACCTATAACGACAAGATATTGGGTAAGTCTGGCGAGACACGCCAGATTGATGTGAGCATTAGAAAGACTGTTGGGCCGCATGCCCTCTTGATCGTTGTTGATTGCAAAGACTACAAGACACACAAAGTGGATATCCAAGATGTCGAAGCATTCAATACAATGAAAAATGATGTTCTTGCAAACCTTGGAGTGATAGTTTCAAATGCAGGGTTCACAGACGGTGCTAAGGCACAAGCTCGGGAATGCGGGATTAGTCTATGCAGTCTCTTTGATGCGGAGCACAAAGACTGGGGGGTTGAGGTTCGAATGCCTTTCGTTTTTGATTTTCGTAAGCCATCCTTTTCAGCACAAATCAGTGGCACTGGATACTTTGAGATGCCCTCAAACTTGTACGACATTGTCTTGGAGAACAAGGAGGGCAAGCAGTACAGTTTGGCCTCATTGTTCCTAGAGGCATGGAATAACGGGAAGGTAGATTGCGAACTAGGAGACAAAGAGTACACCCCGAGCAAGGAGGTTTCAGTTGTTTTCAAGGGCAACAAGTATCCAATGAATGTAACATTTAGAGTTCGAGTTACAAACCGACTATTCTTCGGCTGGGTGGGCCTCGAACAAGGCAAGGGCTTCATAGACGTATTGAAAGGCTCAGTCTCAACACGTTCTCTTACCACCGAAAGGATCGAGATGGAGGATGTTGAGACAAAGTGGCAACGAATAGAGAGCATTACTGAAGCTCCCAAACCTCCAATAATGGTTTCAGTCGCAATGGATACTTTTCGAGTAAACCCCGAATGGTGGGATGGAGAAGGACGTGGTATCACGCCGCCCACGCCTTCACCTGCAAGTTGACAAATAACCCAAACCAACTAAAATACCACTACTCTCCTCCAGCTTTCTGCTAACGTATGGTGCGCTGGCAGTTGCTCTGGAGGAGAAGATGCGGTTGCTCATTTTTCTAGGCACCTTCGGAGTCGTCACATTCATCATATTAGTTCGTTCGTTTACATTGATGAAGCGTGAACGTGATCGTAAGCTGAAGGTGGAGAGCGAGCACTACCAGTACTTCAGTAGCAGTGAGAGCTTCGGAGGGCGCGGCTGGCAAAGACCAAACTAGGTGCGGCGACGGTTGAAGCGCTGAGCCGATCTTTCCACCGAAAGGTGAGCACGCGAAGTCATTGCGCGGGTCGGTCCTGAACCTGTTTCCGGATCGGCCCGCATTTTCTTTCATGCCGCCCACGCCTCAACCTGCCCCAGCTCCTCCGGGTGATCGAGTAGTCTGAGGGCACGCACGAACCGCGAGACGTTCACTCCCTTTTCAACGATTGCGGTTCTAACGTCGTCTACTAAGGCCGACCACGGACAAAATGAAGTTCTGGTGCGGGGTGGGAGCAGGAGGTCGTGGGTTCAAGTCCCGCATCCCCGACCAAACTATTTTCACTCAAAAAATATTTGCCCACCACAACGTCAGTGGGCAGGTTTTTGACAGCGCCGCGCGGCAAGCCCCCATGCTCTGGCATGGGGGAATTCAGAGCGCAATTGCATTGCGCGCCCGCGAGCGTAGCGAGCATACATAAGATAACACCGTGCATTCAGACTCCCACCTTTAGGGTGGGGGTGGCTCCATCGCGCTTGACACGTCCGGGGTGCAGTGATAGACCGTGCGTACCGTATCCCTATTCACTTCTCATTGCTTCTGGGGGCGGCGTTGTCATGACCTCGGCAACAGACTGACAAAACTCACCGGCTAGTCAGCCGCCCCCTTCGTTTGCCCGATGTTGCCCCCCCCGGCGCAGTTTCATGGTCCAGCCCATGGGTATCCACCTGAGAAGCGTTGACCAGCATCGGGCGCTTTTTTTGACGAAGTGGAGTTTTTCTGAAAGAATAAAGACCTATGCCCGATACTACAACAATCATGATACGATGCTTGCAGGCCCGGGTATTCCTGAAGGTAGCACCTTGCCGCCGGGGACTTTATTATCAATTGTTGTAGTCCTGGGTATGCGCCAGTCCCACCTGTTTACCAAAACCCGCAAGGAGATCCCGGCCGACGAAGTTGCCAACAGCGCTCGATTGTTATTGCGGGCCGGCTTCATTTCTAAGGAGATGGCCGGCGTCTATTCGATGTTGCCGCTCGGCCGGATGGTGCTGGACAAGATCGTCGGGATTATCCGCGAGGAAATGAACGCGCTTGGCGGGCAGGAGGTTTCTTTAGCCGCCTTGCAGGACCCGACGATCTGGAAAGCGACCAACCGCTGGGACGATCACAACGTTGATGTGTGGTTCAAGACGAAGTTAAAAAATCAAGCCGACGTCGGCCTCGCCTTTACGCACGAGGAACCGCTCACCCGCCTGATGAAAGACCACGTGACCTCCTACCGCGATTTGCCGCTCTACGTGTACCAGTTCCAAACGAAATTCCGGAATGAAACGCGGGCCAAGAGCGGTTTGCTCCGGACGCGCGAATTCGTGATGAAGGATATGTATTCTTTTTCGACGACGATGGCCGAGTTGGACGCCTTCCACGAACGGGCGGTCAAGGCGTATCAGCGGATTTTCGCCGCGGTTGGGATTGGCGATCAAACCTATAAAACCTTTGCCAGCGGCGGCGCCTTCAGCCAATTTTCCGATGAGTTCCAAACGATCTGTCCGGCCGGTGAGGATACCATCCACATTGATCGGGCGCAAAAAATTGCGGTTAATCACGAGGTGTTCACGCCCGACCTCCTGTCCGAATTATCGCTGAACGCCGATGCGCTGGAGGAAGTTCGGGCGATTGAAGTCGGCAACATTTTTAAACTCGGCACTCGTTTTTCCGAGGCTCTCGGCTTAACCTATACGGCTCCCGACGGCGGCGTCTTGCCGGTGGTGATGGGGAGCTATGGGATCGGTCCGGCCCGGGTCATGGCCGCAGTCGTCGAGTGTTTGGCCGACGAGGCCGGGATGGTCTGGCCGAAATCAATCGCGCCGTTCGATCTGCATCTCCTCGAGCTTGACGGCGAGAAAGATCGCGCCGTTCGAGCGGAGGCAAACAAACTGTGCGCCGCCATACGCCAGGCTGGCTTGACCGTCCTCCATGATGACCGCGACCGGCGAGCCGGTGAAAAATTTGCCGACAGCGATTTGATCGGGATCCCGACCCGGGTCGTGGTCAGTAAAAAAACCCTGGAAGCGGGCAAGATCGAGTTGAAAGACCGCGCTACGGGCGAGGTTGAAATGCTCAACCAAGCCGGTTTGATCGCGCAGCTCAAGGCCTAAAAGATATACACAAAGAAGGTCCTTCGCCCGGCTCAGGACATTAGCCGTGTTTATTATTTAAGGTCTGATGGGTTGACCATGTAGGCCAGGGCGACCTCTTCGGTAATGACCCCGTCCTGGTAGAGCTTCTTGACGTTTTGATCCATCGTAAACATCCCGTCCTCGGCCGAGGTCTGAATGGCCGTTTTAATTTGCGGGATTTTGTTTTCCCGAACAAGGTTGGCGATGGCCGGAGTGTTGATCAGGACTTCGCGGGCGGCAATCCGGCCGCCGGAAATCGCCGGCAGGAGTTGCTGGGAAATAATGCCTTTCAGGAAAAGGGAGATCTGCAACCGGACTTGCGCCTGCTGGTACGGCGGAAAGACGTCGATGATGCGGTCGATTGTCTGAGCGGCGTTGAGGGTATGCAGGGTGGCCAAGACCAAGTGCCCGGTTTCGGCCAGGGTGATGGTCGAAGCGATGGTTTCCAAATCCCGCATTTCGCCGACCAAAATGACATTCGGGTCTTGCCGCAGAACGTGTTTCAGGCCCTGGGCGAACGACATCATGTCGGTCCCGAGTTGGCGCTGTTTGATGATTGATTTTTTCGGTGCATAAATGAACTCGATCGGATCTTCGAGGGTGATAATGTGGGCCGTCCGCTCGCGATTGATCAGGTCAATCATCGCCGCCAGGGTGGTCGATTTGCCCATCCCGGTCGGGCCGGTCACGAGAATCAGGCCCTGCTTCAACCGGACCATGTCGTAGGTAATTGGCGGCATTTTCAACTCCTCCATCGTCGGAATGGTTTTCGAAATCAACCGCGCGACCAGGCCGGCATTGTTTTTTTCCCAATGCATATTGACCCGGAACCGCGACAGGCCCTTGATTTCATACCCTAAATCAAGTTCACGCTCGGTGTCGAAGATTTCTTTTTGGTCGGGCGTGCAGAGGGAGTAGCAAACTTCCGCCGCTTCGGCCGGGCTCAGTTTTTCAGCGTCTTCAATCGGAACCAAGTCGCCGTTGATGCGCAAAATCGGCGGCATGCCGACGACAATGTGAACGTCCGAAGCTCCCTGCTCGACCGCGATCGCAAAAATCTCGTTGATGAGCTTCGTGCCGCCGGTACTAGCCATACAGAATGTTTTTGTTTGGAAATAATAGTGATCAATGATATTCTAGCACATTTTTCTCGTAGCGTCAATTCTGTACTGCGTAACAAAAACCCCGACCAGGTGGCCAGGGATTTTTGATTACATTGAGATTTAGGAACTCAGCGCGGTATCAATCGCCGCTTTGACCTGGGCATAGGGAAGGGCACCCGGGAAGGCGGTAATCGTTTTTCCATCCTTGCCGACGAGGAAGGTCGTGGGCGTGCCCTGGACACCGGCTTGGGATCCGTCGGCGGTTTCATCGTCGACACGGGCAGCCATTTCACCGCTGTCGAGGCAGGACTGGAATTTCGTTTGATCAACCCCGACTTCCTTGGCCAGCGGGCCGAGGTTATCAAGGGCGAAACCGGTTCCGTTCGCGGTCGTTCGTTCAAAGATGGTATCAATAAAATCCCAAATCTTTTCCGTTCCGCCGAGCTTCCCGACACAAAGAGCCGCTTCCGCTTCTTTTTTGGCGTTAGCGTGGAAGGAGAGCGGGAAGTTGCGGTAGACCCATCGCACTTTGCCGTCATATTCGCTCATGATCTGTTGCATGGTTGGGTGGAACGTTTTGCAAAATGGACATTCCAAATCGGAATACTCAACCAGCGTTAATTCCGCATTTTTATCGCCGCGAACATAGTCAGCGTCGGATACAGCCTTCACATCGCCGTAGGTATCGGGCGTTGTCGTTGAAGTATTGGTCGGCGCGGCGGCGGTGTCGGTTGTTTTTTTTGCCGTCTTGGCGGCGCCAAAATTCACCCCGGACAAAAGGAGAATAACGCCGATGATTGCCGCGGCGACGACGCCAACGGAAACGCCGAAAATAAAGGTCAACTTCGGTGAGGCGCCCTGGAAAAGACCTGACCCGGGTGCCAGGCTGGGGGTTTGGCTGGGGGCTGAGGTTGGAGTGTGGGGAGCGACGGGCATGAGCGTGGGTGATTAATGAAGTTCCTGGGGATAATTACTACAGGGTGTAGTATATAAGGCCGGACTCAATTTGTCTATTCCGGGTACATGCGTTTACCGGTTTGGTCGTACAGATAAATAGCCAGCACCGGGCAGGACTTCGCGGCGGCCATCAATTGGTCGTCGGTCAGGCGGCGCCAGTTGGGCTGGGCGACGGCTTTGTTTTCACCATCAAGCTGAAAAGCCTCCGGAGCGATCGTCACGCAGGAAGCGGCGCCGATGCACAACTCGCGGTCAATGTCGATTTTGGCGATGGCTGGGGTCGGGCTGGGAGAGGCTGGCGATGAGGCGGCGTTGTCCATGTCGACTGATGGTAGCAAAGACGGTGACGCGATTCAAGCCGCAAAGCGCTCGTCCCAGATACGGTTGATTTGCACCGCCAGGGCCGTATCTTTCATCGTCACCATCCCTTCGTCGTGCGTAGTGAGCGTGACGATCACGGCCGGGAAACTCAAAATGATGTCGGGGTGATGATTCGCCGCTCCGGCCAGGTCCTTGATGGCCGTAATAAACTCAACGCCTCTGACGAAACTGTTTGTCTTGAAGGTGCGGTGGATCGTTTTATCGGTCGGCTGCCAGCCCTCAGGTGGTTGATCGTGAGTGGTCATTTATTCTTGCTCTAAAATATTGACGTCATGGCCGGTTTCAAAACGTTCCTGCGCTTCTGGCCAGCGGTGGCGGAGTTTGTCCTCGTACTCTTCAATATTCTGGTCATCATCAACTTCGCCAACTTCGCGTTTTTCTTCGAGGACCTCTTCGACCATATCGAAAAACGCCTCCTGATCGAACGACCCCTGCTCTTCAAGGCGGGTGATGATGAGATTGAATATGCCGTTGAGGTCGAAGGTGAGGTTTTCCATGACTTGAGTATACCAAAAAATGCCTTGGAGTGCGAGGCGCACAGCGCAACCTGCTGAAGGAATTGCTAATAAATCTCTTCCCGCTTCTCTTTCAAGAATCCAAAGAACCCCTCGATCGCTTCCAGCGTCGCTTTGAAGGGCGCTTCGATGATGACGTCAAGAAAGAAAATCATGACGTTAATCTTCGGGGCGCGCAAGGCGATCCAGCGGCCGACCTGGAGAATCGGAACGGTAATAAAGTCGAAGAGAACGGTAAAAATGTTTTCCCGTTGGTCGACGACGAGGAGTTCTTTGCTCAGTAACCGGACGCGAATGCCGAAGAAACTGACAATCGACAAGAACAGCAGGAAAATGAAGCTATCGACGGGGCTGAAGTGGAGGGTCGTCAATCCCCAGGTGATGCCGCCGAAAACCAAGAGGAAGACCATCAGGTACATGATCCGGTACAAGAACGTGAAGAGGGCGCTGCGGCGGATCGGTTTGCGCGGTTTGACCAGCGCGTTGCGGTCATCGCCCCGATAAATCAGGTTTTGAACCTTTTGGATAATCGCCTCGATATTTTTTTGACCCGGGACGCGAATGCTCAAACCGACAAAGGCCAAAAGGAGCGGCGGAAAGATGACATTAATCAAAAGCGGCAGGCTACTCAGGCTTTGCGCAAAGCCGAACCAGCGGTTGAGCGGCACCTCGACCACCAGAGTCAGCAACATCTTGGTCAAAAAGACGTAAATGATCGAACGGATGATGCTTCGGGCGATCCGGCCCTGGACGATTTTTTTCCGCGCGAGATAGGCCTTTTCGACATCCTCGGCGACGAAGCTCGGGAAGGTCAGGCGCTCCAGGGCGGTTTCGTTGTCAGCCCGGACGACATCGTCGAAGACGAGAAAAATAATCGCGTACTTTTTCATCAACCGCTGGAGCAAATCGCCCACCGGGTGTAACAGCAACCGTTCAACCTCCTGCCGGGTTTGGACGAAGTTGGCCGCCAGGGCGCTGATGACGGTCGGATCGGGTTCAGTCCACTCGGGATGCAAACGCTGGAAAAGTTTGTAGCGGATAATGTTCGGATCGGACTTCAGCAGGGCGCGGTGGATGGCGACGATCAGCAACGTATTTTTGTCGGTCTCCGAAATTTCTTCGTTGGCGAAAGCAATATCGCGGTGGGTGACCTGGTACATCAAATCCACCAGGGCATTCTCCCGGGCGGTAGGAACGAGCAGTTCATTGAGTTGAACCGAGAGCAGTCCGATAAAAAATTCAAACAGGCGGTTGGACGCTTCATGCGTCGGCTGGGTCGGGACCTGGCTCCAGAGATGGACGTAGGCATTAATAATTGCCGCCGCATCAACATTCAGCGTCACCGGCAAAGAATTATTCGGCAAATACCGGCTGCGGATGAGTTCAAGAATGAGCGGTTCGGCGACCTGCTCGGCGGTCACGCCGGCGACGAGACGCCGCTTGAGAATCCGCTCGATCGCATTTTTTCGAAGGAGGTGCTCGTCTTGGTAATCAATCGCGTTCCGCAACCGTTCGTAGGCCCAGGCGACATTGCTGATGGTGTCATGAACCTCGATCGTCGCGATGCGTTCATCGCTCGCTCGATCATGGATGGCGGCCCAACGGTCCAGCGTCTTCTTGACCGTGTTCGCCAGCGGCCGCTGGATATCCTTCGGCTTCGTCTCGCTCCGCGGAGCAATTTTTTGGAGAAATGGCATGGTTAAACGGTCAGACGCACAAACAGGTCAAAAAGAAAAGAGACTCCGATCGTCGCGACGGCGGCCGGAACAAATGACGACGTCTGCCAGGCCAGCCAACTGAAGGCAATCGCCATCGGCACGAGGAGCAGTTGGAGTGAGCCGGGGCCGAACAGTTGGGCGATTCCGGTTATCAGTCCGACGACTACAATCGCCGCCCAGGGTCTCATCAGGTGGGTTAAACGGAAGAGCAGGAGCCCGTTGAAAAAAGCACTTTGTAACAACCATAACCCGGCCACCAGCGCCTCGGCGATAAGCCAGTCAAGCCACAGGCCGTGGGGCGCGACGGCGACCAGGGCGCTTGGGTTGGGAACGGTGAAAAAAAGAACCAGCGGCAGGAAGGCTAAAGCGGTGACGACCGTGCTGTAGAGCCAAGGAGTCATCGGGTGCGTCGGTTGACGCCAGCCGAGATTGTGCAGCGGTAATTTCGGCCAGTACTCGCGCAGGACATTGGCTGGCAACAGGGTCAATAAGACAAACGCCCCGGTCAGTTTGAACCAGAAATTCATCGGCACCATCAGAAAGCCGATCGCCAGGATCGCCATGGTCAGCAAAAAAATAACTTCACCGTGCGGGTGGTAGGGGCGGTATGGGGCCAATCGGACTGGTATTTTTTTCTGTGTGGCTGACTTTGATTTTCTTGCCATAACGAGATACACTATACCAAAAAATAGCTCAGCCGTCAAATGAGTGATGCGCTACTCGTAGATTGTATCAGCGAGAGTTTTAACCCACTCGTCGACGATGCGGCGATTATTTTTCAAATCGTAGTAGTACGCATCGATGCGCAACGTCGGCACGATGAGTTGTCCATTCCATCGTTTGATTGCGGCCTCGAGATGATCGGCGGCCGCGCAAAAATCGGTATAACTTGAGTCGCCGAGGCCGAACAAAGCACAGCGACGTTTGGCCGGAACGGTCGAGTGCTCAAGTAAATCATATACATGCTGTTGGAGTTGGCCCTCGAGGCGTTTGCCCTCCGGCGTGAAACGCTCCCAGGTGCACGAACCAAGAATGAGCAGGTCATAGTCGCTGCCAAGCTCGGCCGGCTGGGTGTCGCGCGCGTGCTGAACCGTCAGCCGGTGGCCTTTCGCGCGAAGCCGGGCGGCAATCGTCTCGGCGACGACGGCCGTGCCGCTCGAATTTGTTCCGTACACAAGAAAAATATTCATCGTGATGAGGATTGGGTTGTTCCAGGGCCGAGCGGGTTAAAGCCATTGGCGATTTCCTCATCATCGCGGTAATCATCGCCGTCCGTGTCCTTGGAAAATTGGCTGGTATCATACCAGTACTCAGCGATGGCGTTCAATCCGTCGCCATCGTCATCGAGGGTCATCAATCGCGAGGCCTGAAGTTGGGCGTCAGCGGTAACCTGACTGCAGGCCGAGTTTGCATCAGTTGCCGAGGCGTACTGCGCAATCAGGGCAGTGAAGTCCTGCTGGACAGCGCCAACGGGAAAAAATCGCAGATCATCCGGGTTCATTGCTAGCCAACAAACGCCGGCTAAAACAACCTTGGCCGTGCCGGTCGCGCTCGTTTGGTTGGCCATGGCGTTGGTCAACAGAGCTGATTGCGTCATCCGTTGGTAGACCGTCGCGGTCATCGTGGTCAGAGCTTGCGCATAGTTTGCTGAGGCGGCGGTATTCGAATTGGCCGAATTAGTGTTGGTTGTCTGACCGGCGTCACGATTGAGGGTTGGGTCTTGTCGAAGCGTTCGGCTGACAAAGCTCGCGCCAAAGGCGAGCCCGAGCGCGACAACGAGAAAAAGCGGCAAACCAATCAGTGTCGTCAGGACGGTCGGATTTCTCGGCATGCTGGTACTCTACTGTATTCGAGGTTTCTCGACAACGGATGAGTCGGCTCTCGTTTAGAGATAGGCGGACATTTTCACGCCGACCAAAATTCCCAACAGGCCACCGATTGTGCTGGTAATGATTGAACTGAATGACGGCCAGCCGGCGCCCCACAGCAATGGCACCATTCCGCCGAGGGTTGACCCGACGACAACGCCGATCATGATTAATGGTTTTGAGTTCATGGTTTTGTTTTCTGGTGCTCCCAGTACGAACCCCGCACTACGCGCTCCGCGCAAATGCGGGGCAGGTCGACCGGTCATCCGACCGGTCGTCAGGTTGAATAACCTGACGAACCTCTATAACCGGCTTACTTGTCCCGTACCACTCGCCTGGTAGCCCCAGGAGGAATTGAACCTCCATAACCGGCTTAGAAGTCCGGTGTTCTATCCGTTGAACTATGGGGCCGAAAGGCGAGTGGTGCGGGGGAAGTCCTTTGCTCTATCCGTTGAGCTATGGGGGCGGGCTCATACATACTTATATATATCCGAAGAATTGACAACAGGGGGCTCCCTTCGTACACCCGTGGTGCATCGAACATCATGACGGCCGCGGTGCCTCGCACCAATCGTCTGTAGCTGGACCAGTATGGGATGTATATTCATTGACGAAAAATAGAATAAAGAATAAACTTTCGTTGCACATAATCAACAATATTCGTATGAAGCACAGTTTTTTCCAGCGCACTGTTATCGCTAGAACCGCTCTGGTGTTACTTGTCGTAGCCGCGGCATTTTTTTCGACCAATCGAGTTGCTCAGGCTGCCTGTAAAGCGAACACCACACCTTTTCAGGTAATCACCAGAGACGCCAACGGAGTTCTCCAAGCGGGTATCAACTTCGTGATTTACCAACAGCTGTCCAACCCCGACGGAGGTTTTTACTTCGGCACGTCGATCCTCGGCTCTGGTAAGACCGATACCGGCGGCCAAAGCGCCATACTTTGCGTCAGCAGTTCGAAGGCGCCGTATGGTGTGAAGATCTACGAAACCAACTCCACCTATGGGTATTTTACCATCTGGGACGCAGAAATAAGCACCATCGGTTCGACGCGCACGGTTGATTATAGAATGAGCAGCCTGAACGTGATCATGCGCAACGCCGAAGGCAAAGTCATCAAAAACGCCAAGTTCGATATCTATCAACAGAGTTTCGATGTCGACGGCCAACCGATCATCGATGAGACGAAATTATATCAGGATAAATTGATCAGCTCCGGCTTGACTACCGGCGATTACGGCGCCCACAATACTTTATTGGCGGCCGGACACTACGTCATCCGCGTGCACGCGACCGGCGGCCAGAAATATTTTTATCTCTGGAATCAAGTCATCGATTCGGGCGCGATCACGACCCTCGATTACAAATTAAGCACCCTGCGTTCGATCCTCGAAGACGGATATGGGAAGTTGCTGAAAAACCAAACGTTATCGATTTACCAGCAATCATATGATGTCCGAGACAACCCGATCGTCGGTGATCTCGTCGCCAGCAACCTTAATACCGGTTCAACCGGGGCGGTCGATGTCTATGTTCCAGCCGGCGACTACGCCCTCAAAATAAAAAGCACATATTCGAACGGCTTTTTCTACAAGTGGAAAGTAACCGCCGTAGACCAACAACTCACCACCACCACGTATCGCCTGAGCGGCTTCCGGATTATTCTCCGGAATACCACCGGCGCGTTGGCCACGAATGCCACGTTCTCCATTGGCACCCAAGTGATCGATGCTCTGGGCCGGCCGGCTATAGGAACAACCATTTTATCAAATGTTTCAACCGGCTCGCTCGGCTATGCCGATGTCTACCTGCCGCACAATACGTATGTATTAATTTATAATAGTAAAAAGTTATACCAACTTGATGTCAACGAGAACCGCTTCACCAAAATTGATTGGCCGCGACTCGTCTTGCTCCGGCCGCGAACGGAAGTTGAATTATCTAACCCATTTGCCAACAAGAACCTGACGCTTCGAACCAGAAGTATGCCAACAGTCAGGTTGGCGAAATTTTCGAGGTCGGTCAGCAACGCATATCGCGTATCCGCAACGAGCATTACCAAGCCATATACAATCACCTTCTATTACACCAAGGCCGCACTCGATAAAAAGAAGACAACGGCGGATAAGATTCGAATCGCTTTCTATAATGACCGGACGAAAAAATGGCAATATGTCGGTAAAAATTATCCGACCAAAAATCGGGCTTCTGTTGCGACGACGGCGACCGGTACTTACGTTCTGATAGCGGTGAAATAATAACGCTGCCAAAAGGTGGATGTGGAGCAGGCCGACGAGCGTTAGGCGACACTTCTTGAGTGCCAGGAGAATTGACAACGGGTGATTTTTTGCATACACTCGCCATTGCTACAGCCCTGCCAAACCAACCCGGGACCCGCGAGCGCGGAACGCACAAGGCATAGGCCAACCGGAGTGTAACGAGGATTGGCCGTCATGCCGCGGAGCACGTGCGAGCGGAAAAAGTGGCACGCGACCGAAGCGACATCAGTCGAAAGACTGACGAAGCGAAGGTCGTGATGACACGCGGTGGCCATGGTGTAGTGGTAACACCCCGCACTATGTCGTTCCACGTCAAGTGCGGGGCAGGCAGTGGTAATACATAATGTGTTCAAACTGGTGGCTATGGTGTAGTGGTAACACAGAGGCTTGTGGAGCCTTTATCACGGGTTCGATCCCCGTTAGCCACCCCAGGTGACTGCCACCAGTTTGAACATAGAGGATTGCAAGTCCAGTACCGGAGTGAAACGACTGGTACTGGATGGAGCCTTTATCGCCGGTTCGATTCCGGTTGGCCACCCCAACGATTTAGTCACCCAAGAAAAACATTCTTCATTATGAACCAGGAGATTTCGGCGCCCCACAAAAATTTTGAGGACATTAAAAAGACCGACGAAAACGGTATTGAGTATTGGGCGGCGCGGGATTTATTACCTCTGTTAGGTTATGAGACTTGGCGGGGTGCTGAGGAAGTCATAGCTCGGGCCGCACGAGCATGTGTTAATAGTGGCCAGGATGTGGATAACCATTTTGCCCGTGTCGGCAAAATGGTCAAAATAGGCTCAAACACTGAAAGGCCAGTGGCTGATTACAAACTTGACCGCTATGCCTGTTACCTTGTTGCACAGAATGGTGATTCGGATAAGCCAGAGATAGCACTTGCCCAAACCTATTTTGCCATTCAAACACGAAAACAAGAAATTTTTGAACAACTACCCGAAAACGAGAAACGGTTATTTATTCGTGACGAGGTTTCTAATCAAAACAAGAAGTTGTTTAAGACGGCGAGGGCGGCAGGAGTGACCCATTTCGGTCTATTCAACGACGCTGGTTATCAGGGTTTATAGGTGCGCCACTTTCTGATGTTGAAAGGGAAAAAGGAATTAAGAAGGGAGAATTGCTTGATCGTGCTGGTTCAACTGAACTCGCCGCTAATCTGTTTCGTGTTACACAGACGGACGAGAAAATAAAAAAGATACTATTAAAGGAGAGCGAGCAGCTTCGCAAACACATTTCATGGTAGGCGGTAAGGTGCGGCAAACAATAAAAGAGATTGGGGGCGTTACACCGGAAAACCTTCCGACAGAAAAGCATATTAAGGAAGTCAAAAAAGAAATTAAGCAGTTAAAAAATCTAAGGTTAAGGGCCTGAAAGGAAGTAAGAAAGGTTAGGTATCAGTCTAGGGTCGGATTGCTGAATCGGATAGCACCCATTGGCCACACCAGGAATATTTAAAATATGAGCGAAACCACGCGCACTGACACTCGCGACATTCCCGAACCCCCGAGGATTGAAACACTCCGAACGTCTCGAGGCGAAATTTCGTTTTCCCCGGAACGTGGCGGCATCATTACGTCCATGAAACTGCGGGGCCCAGCCGGACTGCGGGAAATTCTTTACCTGGATCAAGCGACGCTTGATGATCCTGAAAAAAATGTCAAAGGTGGTGTACCCATTCTCTTTCCAAACGCGGGGCCGATCAACAGCCCGGATTTTCCCGGTATGAAGCAACACGGATTCGCGCGGAATATGCGGAGCTGGGAGTCGGGCGTGTCGGAGGATGAATTTTGGGAAACACTGACCGCTGATGCCTCGACCCGGGAAAAGTATCCCTATGATTTTTCCCTTCGCATGGGAGGCCGGATTGAAAAAAACGGCTCGACCATAATTTCTCAAAGCCCGACGAACCACGACCCGGCCCGCGCCCTGCCGGTCTCAATGGGGTTGCACCCATATTTTCGCGTTCCGGCCGATCAGAAACAAGCCATGCGATTTGATTTTCCCGGCGGGGACATCATCGAACGCGGTGTTGAAAAATGGGCCAACGACGGAACAATTTCCGTTGATAATCCCGCACTGATCGATCCGCGATCACCGTTGCGGATCACCATTCCAGAACTTGGCACACTGGTCATGGATGTCTCGCCGGAATATCGGAAAATCTGGGTCTGGTCGATGATGAACAAAGATTTTGTCTGCATCGAACCGGTCATGCGTGATGAAGGTGGCCTGGTGAATGACCCGGAACTTGTACCACCGGGAGCCACCTACACCGGTACGGTGAAATTTCGACTGGAATAATTTTTGCTGAACATGAAAGCTGAACAGACGTGGTTATGATAAATCCCAAGAGTATGCCAAACCAAATCCCCACCCCTCACAAACAATCGACCCGCCTCCTCTTCTTTTGGATCGGGATTTTTGCGACGATCGTCTACCGGATGATCATCATCCTGAATCATGTCGACGGACCATGGCTTAAAATCGTCTGGTACGTCGGGACCATCGGTTTCATCGCCTATTTTGCCCACCGTTTTTCCATCTCTGAACGCCGCGAAAAAGTCATCGCCGAACACCGATTGATGGAAAAAATCGACCATGGCTCATGGTCCCCGGACGATCAAGCCGCTCTTCGCTACGTCCTCGGAACGTTGCAGTCCTCAAAAGAGCGTTGGAACTACATTGTGATTTTCGTTTCCTCGGCGCTGGCCCTGCTGATTGGGATTTGGCTGGATTTTTTCTCCTCAATACAATAACCGCTCGCGGCGATGAACGTGGTGGTTTATTTTTTTCGCCCAGCGCCGTGATATTTCTTGTAGATTTCTCGGAGGCGCGGGTTGGTGACGTGGGTGTAGATCTGGGTCGTTTGAATCGAGGCGTGGCCGAGCATCGCCTGGACGCTGCGGATGTCGGCGCCATGCATCAATAAGTCGGTGGCATAGCTGTGGCGCAGGGTGTGCGGCGTGATGTGTTTAGTGATCCCGGCTTCGAGCGCCGAACGATCGACTAGGCGTTGGATGGAGCGCGGGGTTAAGCCTTTGACGGTGGAAGTTCTTTTACCGGCCCGGTCGTAGCGGACAAAGAGCGGTCCGGGCGCATCGCCGCGTTTTTTCAGATATTCCTCGAGCCACATTTTAGCCGGGGCGGAAAGAAAAACAATCCGCAGTTTATCGCCCTTGCCGCGAATGGTAAATTCTTCCTTTTTTAGGTTGATGCTGGTCGTTTGTAGGCTGGCCAACTCGGAAACCCGCAGGCCGGTGGAAAACAGGAGTTCGAGAATAGCCTTATCCCGATAGGCGATGACAGACTTATCGCCGCTTTTTATGGGTGCGTTCAGGAATCGTTCTAAATCGTCGCCTTCAAGAAAGCTGACCTGGCGATCGCCGATTTTGGCCAGCTCGATCTTTTCCGCGACCAATGTTTTGATGTCATTTCTGGCCATGTACTTCAACCAGGAACGGATAGCAATCAGGTAATAATTCTGCGTCGATTTTTTGAGCGAGCCGCCGCGATGATTGTCCTGGCGGTTAAGCCATAAGCGAAAATCCCGAACATCATCAAGGGTGATCTGTTCCGGGCGGGTGAGCTTCGAGACGGCGATGAACTTCGTCAGGTAGAGATCGTAGTTCCGCCGGGTCAGCAAACTCTTGTTTTTTTCGACTTCAATGTAGACCAGAAAGCGGTTCTTCCAGCGTTCCAGATCGGTCAATGGTCGGTCAGCCATTAGAATATTGTACGACGCTTAAGGAAAATATACAAATGATATACTGGTTGACATGGACATCCCGGAAATTCCCACGAACATACAAGCAAACCTCCCGCGCCCGGTTCGACCGTATGTAAAAGGCCGGACGCTCGTTATCGGAATCAGTATCGTCATTGGATTTGTTGTTTTGTGGTTTAGCCCGGCCCGGCCGCTCTTCACTGATCCTGAAAAACTTCGGGACATGATTCATGGTCTCGGCCCGTGGGCGCCGGTCCTCATTATTCTCTACCAAGCCGCCCAGGTTGTGGCCGCGCCGATTCCCGGCCAAGCCGTTGATATCGCCAACGGGTACGTCTTCGGGTGGTGGGGCGTCGCGGTGTCGATGGCTGGAATAATGTTGGGCTCGGCGATTGCGGTGGTTCTCGCCAGAAAATTCGGCCGGCCGTTCCTTCGGAAACTGTTGGGCGAACCGACCGCCGATCTGATTGATAACTACCTTCACCGTGGTCGAGCCGTTTTGTGGTTTTTGTTGTTAATGCCGGGCACTCCGGACGATCTGATTTGTTTTGCCTATGGCCTGTCGCGGATGCCGATCCGGCAGGCGATTGTGACAATCCTCATCGGCCGAGCGCCGGGCATTCTCTTGGCGGTCGGCCTCGGCGCAACGGGTAGCGGTATTTCACCGCTGGTTTTCATGATTGGCGCGGCGCTGGTTAGCCTAGTGGCCTGGTGGTGCATTCGACGATGGTGGCCGGAGCGACTTCGTTAAAACTTTGGAAATGACGCAACATTCATCACCATTGATCATCGCCCATCGCGGTTTCCATCAGAACGGCATTCCGGAAAATTCAGTTGAAGCAATTCGCGCCGCGAACGATGCGGCTGATGGCGTCGAGTTTGATATTCGAGAGTCGGCGGATGGAATTTTGGTAGTTCACCACGACTCGGTAGCTTTTGGGTTGCCAATTGCCACCACAAAATATTCAACCCTTCACGACCTCTCGAAAAAAAACGGTGCGACTATTCCGACGCTTGAAGAAGTCGTGGCGGTGATTGAATTCGGAAAGTTTGTTATGGCCGAGGTCAAGGTCGGGGGAATCGCCGAACGGGTAGGGTCGATCCTTCAACCGAAGTTTGGTGAGCGATTTCGAATTGGAAGTTTTCGGTTTAGTAACATTGCCAACGCGCCAACCGAGCGGCGATGGCTGATTGTTTTTCACGCGCTTCAAGCGTGGCCGTATCGAAAGCGCCTGCGGGGGATCGATTTTCGACGAGGCGGTGGGTGGTTGGTTAAGCGATGGGGCCTAGAATCATCGGCCTGGACCGTGAACACGGTAATTGAGGAGCGCCGCCTTATTAAGAATGGCGTTCAATATATTACAACTGATGATCCCAGAGCCCTTAGGGAGGGCCTCTAGTCGGATCATCAACCCGCCCTACCCGTTCCAATCTGGGTTGACGGACGATGATAACTTTGGTACACTCCACCCGATTTATTGACTGTTCGATACCTTGGTTTGCGCCCGTTCGGCCGCCTAGCCCCCGGAGCCTGACTCGGATATTGATATGAAGGAATGACCCCATGCCCTTAGGCAAAGAAGACAAGGATAAGATCATCAAGAAGTACAAGGTCCACGCCTCGGACACCGGCTCATCGGAGGTGCAGATTGCGCTGTTGACCGCCGAGATTGAACAACTGACCGGCCACCTCAAGACCCACAAGAAGGATTTTTCTTCGCGCCGCGGTTTGCTCCGCAAGGTCGGCCAGCGCCATCGCCTCTTGAAATTCCTCCAGAAGGAAAACCCGGCCAGCTTCGACGACCTGACGAAAAAGCTGAAATTAAAAATAAAGGAATAACCTGTGTCCGTCAAACCTAAAGACCAACGGATCGGCGTCTTCGTCGACGTCGCCAATATGTACTACTCGGCCAAGAACATTCATGGCACCCGGGTGAATTTCGGTAAAATCCTGGAAGACGCACTGGCCGACCGCTCGTTGGTGCGAGCCATTGCCTACGTGATCAAAGCCGATTCCCCGGACGAACAGAAATTCTTCGAGGCCCTTGATAAGCAGGGTTTCGAAGTGAAAATGAAAGATCTCCAGGTTTTCCCCGGCGGCGCCAAGAAAGGCGATTGGGATGTCGGCATCACGATCGACGCGGTGCGGATGTCTGACCGCCTCGACACCATCGTGCTGGTCGCGGGCGACGGCGACTACATTCCGCTGGTGAAATATTTGCAGGAAGCGAAAGGGTGCCGGGTTGAAGTCATGGCCTTTCAGGAATCGACCTCGATGAAATTGCGTGAAACGGCCGACCAATTTATTGATTTGTCGAGCGACAAAAAGAAATATCTGTTACCGATGCGGCCGATGTTCCGACCAAACATTCCGCGGCCTCGGATTTTCCCAAATCGCGGACAACGCCAACAACCACCACCGTCGGAAGTTATTGAGGAATCAACGCGGTCAGAAGAGGGCGAAGAATAATGGCCTACACAGTTTCTTCACCATTTCCGACCCAAGAACAGCCGTACCGGGTTCAGCCAGTCGAAATGGTCCCGCCGCCGCAACTCTATACTGCTGAAAACGCTGCCCGGGCCGCCTATGCTGAACGAGGATCGTATGGTGATGTTCTCCATCGGATGTTTCTGGAAGTAGATGCGAACCCAGAAGCATGGCAACCAACTCCGTCGGACATCAATCGCGGCGGAACGGTGGTTGGGCAAAAAGACAAGGACGCTTTTCGGGAGGTGATGGAAACGGTCTATGAAGGTCTGAAAAATAGCGATATCGTCAATGATTTTCGTTTTCACGGTAGACAGGTTGAGTCGGAGCATGATATTGAGGATGTCTTCCGGGCCTATGAACTTGCTCTAAAAACCGCGTTGAAAAAATCCGACCTGACCGCCAGGCAGGAGGCGAAGTTACGCTTCGCGGCCCAGTCAGAACTTGATTTCGGTTTGCGCGACGTTATTACCCGCCATGCCCTTGCCGGCGCCGAAAGTGGTGAGTCAACCTTCGATCCATCTGAATACCTGTTGATTCTGAATCCAAAGCTTCGGAAGGTTGAGTATATGGACTCGAAAGAAATTCTCGGCGTTCTCCGCCGTTCCGCCAGCCTTGAATCAAAAACGAAACTCGAACGAGAGCTCCAGGCTGTCGCCCAATCAAATCGCCACGAAGCCAAAGACGCTGTAGCTCAATTTACTAACCACTAAGAAATTTTATTCACGCGATGGCCGCTGGACAGGTAGACCCTGAACTACTCGTTTCACTCGAGTTCAGGACAACGTCACATAATAACGACGTTGTCAGGAACTAAGAAGGTGAAAGGGAAATAAGGGGGCTAAAGTCTAGTGGTCATCCGTCACGTATATTCCGGAAAAATCCGGGACACGCGACAAGAAAGGAACCACTATGGACAAGAAAACATGGTCCGCCGAGATCGGCGGACGGGAACTGATCATCGAATCCGGCCATGTCGCCGGCCAAGCGAACGCCGCCGTCACGGTCCGCTACGGCGACACGATGATTTTAGCGACCGCGACACTGAGCAAAAAACTCCGCGAGGGGCTGGATTTTTTCCCGCTCCTGGTTGATTTCGAGGAACGGCTTTACGCCGCCGGAAAAATCAAAGGCTCGCGCTTCATTAAGCGCGAAGGCCGGGCCAGCGATGAAGCGATCTTGAGCGCCCGCCTGGTCGACCGTTCAATTCGGCCGCTGTTTAACCATGACATACGGAACGACGTTCAGGTTGTCGTGACAGTCTTATCATGGGACCAGGAAAATGACGCCGACGTCCTCGGTTTGATTGGCGCTTCCTGTGCTCTGGCGATGTCGAATATCCCCTGGGCCGGTCCGATTGGCGCGGTTCGCGTCGGACGGGTCGATGGCGAATGGGTTTTGAACCCAACCTACGCCGCCCGGGAAAAATCAGACATTGACATTGTTCTCTCGGCCAGTGCCGAAAAGCACGTCATGATCGAAGGCGCCGGCAGTGAAGTCGACGAAGACAGCGTTGTGAAGGGCCTTGAATTCGCCCACAAGCACGTTCGCAAGGTCTTGGAATTGATCGACCAGGTTGTGAAATCGGTCGGCCAGGAAAAACTCACCATCGATACGAATACGAAAACGCCGGAAGAACAAGCCGCTCATGAAGCGCTTCGAATGAAAGTCTTGGCTTTTGCTGAACCGAAATTGAAGGACATCTGGAAAATTACCAATAAGTCCAAACGTGAGGAAGCGATCACGAACATGACCGCTGAATTGATGGAAGTATTGAAAGTGGATAATGATGTCTCGAAAGAACAGCGCCTTGACGGTAAACACCTCCTGGAGGAATACCTCGACGCTGAAGCGCGCCGCCGGGTGCTCGAAGACGGCATTCGCGTTGATGGACGAAAAATTGATGAGGTTCGTCCATTGTCAGCCGCAGTCGGGATGATTCCGCGAACGCACGGGTCGGGATTGTTCCAACGCGGTGAAACGCAAGTGCTATCGCTCGTCACTTTAGGCTCCCCCGGCGATGAACAAACGCTCGACACGATGGAGCTCTCCGGCAAAAAGCGATACATCCACCATTACAATTTTCCCGGCTACTCGGTGGGAGAAGTTCAACCAATTCGCGGCGCCGGCCGGCGGGAAATCGGCCACGGGGCCCTGGCCGAAAAAGCCCTGATGCCGGTCCTCCCGCCGAAAGAAGATTTTCCCTACACGATTCGCGTTGTGTCTGAAATCCTGTCGTCCAACGGCTCAACCTCGCAAGCGTCAATTTGCGGTTCGACCCTCTCATTGATGGATGCCGGGGTGCCGATCACCGCGCCGGTGGCCGGCATCGCGATGGGTCTGATCACTGACGAAAAAACGGGTAAGTATAAAGTCCTGACTGATATCCAGGGGATTGAAGACCACGCCGGCGATATGGACTACAAAGTCGCCGGCACCAAGAAAGGCATTACCGCGATTCAGCTTGATATAAAACTCGGCGGAATTCCCACCAGTGTTTCCGCCGAAGCGCTGGCTGGCGCGAAAAAAGCCCGCCTACAAATTCTGGATGTGATGGGCCAGGCTATTGCCGCGCCGCGAGCGGAATTGTCGCAGTACGCGCCGCGCATTATCACCGTCAAGATCGATCCGGAAAAGATCCGCGACGTCATCGGTAAAGGCGGCGAAACGATCAATAAGATCATTGATGAGTGCGGCGGCGTTGATGTCATCAAGATTGACATTGAACAGGACGGCATGGTCTACATCACTTCAACCGACGCGGCCATGGCCGATAAGGCCAAGCAGTGGATCGCCGATCTGACCAAAGACATCGTCGTCGGTGAAATCTACGAAGGGAAAGTCACCGAGATTCTGCGCGACCGGATGCGCGGCAATGAAATCGGCGCGATCGTCGAACTGGCGCCGGGCAAAGACGGCATGGTCCATGTCTCCAACATCTCGATGACCCATGTGGCCAACGTGTCCGACGTCCTCAAAGTTGGCGATGTCGTGAAAGTGAAAGTCATGGAAGTCGATAAAGAACGCGGACGCGTGTCGTTGTCAATGAAAGCGCTCGACCCGAACTACTCACCCGACGCGGAACGACCGCGCGGCCCGTTCGGTGCCGGCCCGCGAGGACCCCGCCCACCGAATCGCGGTTTTAATGATCGTGGTCCGCGGAGCAACGGCGGAACACGGTTCTAAAAGGTAGCCACAAAAACAACCTCGCCACCCTTGGCGGGGTTGTTTAGTCTTGACAATCTACAAATAATGTGATACTTTCTCGCGTTACAGTTCGCTCATCGTCAATCAGGAAGTCCAACCATAGACAGGAGGTACAACGTGCAGCGGATTCTTTCAGGAATCAGTACATGGTTTTCGGATAAGATGCAACCCCTGCGGCGTTTGTTTAGGGTGGAGTTCCTAGTCACGACGTTCGTCATGGGCTGCTACGCGATCTGGGTGGCCATGTTCACCGCACCACTCGATATACCCTTCCGTGTGTATTGGTGGCCGCCGATCGGTATGGCAGTCATGGCCCTGTGCAGTGTTGTATTCACCAATGCGGTCTATAATTGCCACCGACTCCCATTCGACTGGTTCTTGCCGGAGGTCTTTGCCGCAATTCTGGCGTACGCCCTCTGTTACAGTTTCTTCACGTTCTTTTTTGGGCTCGTGACCCTAGCCTGTGCCACGAGTCGGATGGTTGGGATCATTGTTGCTGGCCTGATGGCCAGCTGGCTAACGATCGCCTACCGGGCCATCAGGGTCCGATGGCAATACCATCGCCAACCAACCATGGACTAACGAACGCGCCCTTTCCTTCTCGCCCAGTTCTGATTGCATTCATGCTATCGGGACTGGGCGGTTTTTTTCTACCCCCACACCAATTGGGGGATACCTGAAAAATCCCTCAGGCGGGAGTTGAGTAAACCAATTCAGCTTTGAAGAAAATACCGTTTTTGACAATTGGTGTGGGGGTTGACTTCATTCTTCCTTTAGCGTAAAGTCGCGCCAACTGATATTGAAAGAAAAACGCACATTCCATTAAGGGGGTGAGTCGCATGACGCAACCAAACGGTCGCGCCAGTGTCCGGCGCGCTTGGACCTCGGCGCTTGTGATTCAAGCCGCGGTTATCTGGTTCGAGTACGTTTCATCGGGACGGTCGCACAGCCAAGCGCTGATCAGCGATATCCTCCACAACAGCGCTGACATTCTCCTCGTTTTCATGACCGCCGTCCCGCTGGTCATGCGCCCCGCGCCCGAGATTATGAAGGCCTCAAAAAATTTCTCGGTGGCGATCAATGTGATTTTTCTGATGGCCGGGGGCGTCGCCGGCGTGTGGATTGGAATCCGGGCCCTCAAGGATCCGCAGTTAGTGATTTACAGCTTAGCCTGGCCGGCGGCGTTGGCCAGCCTGATCGGCAACTTGCTCATTTACGGCGTTGTTCGCCCCTTCCGCCACGATCACGGCGCCAGGATTTTCGGCTGGCACCAACTCTGGGACGTGGCCGCCGCCATGACGGCTACCCTGGCCCTCTGGTTCGGGAGCAAGATCAACGCCCCGTATCTCGATGCTTTTGCCAGCATCACCATCGGAGTCTTCATGTTCTGCCACTGGCCGGTCGCCATGCTCTTTGACCGCAACGGTCACAACCACTGTCACTGACGGTGGTTTTTTTATTTACCCAGCACCACTTTTTTTCGAAAAAAGTGGTGCTGGGTTTGACCCGTCCGGTACTACAACAAGTATAAAATATACCCGGATCATACATTAAAGATTGTTGTAGTACCGGGCGTTCTTCCTGTATACTCTGTCCATGATTATCACCATCTCCGGCACACCCGGCTCCGGCAAAAGCACGGTCGGGAAACTTCTGGCCAAGAAATTGGGGTACAAGTACTACTCGATCGGGGCGATGCGACGGGCGATGGCGAAGGAACGGGGAATGACACTGCAGGAATTTAATGTTCTCGGCGAAAAACATTCGTTTACCGATGTGGATATCGACCGCTGGCAGACCAAATTGGGTCGTGAGCGCGATAACCTGGTGGTCGAAGGCCGGACGTCATTCCATTTTATTCCCCACTCGGTCAAAATCTTCCTGAAGGTCGATCTGACCGAAGCGGCCCGGCGGATTTTTCATGATCCGGCCCATGTCCGGCGATTCGAAGCGAGTCATCACTATCAAACTGTCAAGGAACTAGAGCACGGCCTGCGCGGACGGATGGCGTCTGATGCGCGGCGGTATAAAAAGTATTATGGGTTGAATTTTTACCTAGCCAAGCATTACGACATCGTCCTCGATACGACGAAAAAACTCCCACCCACCACCCTAAAAACAATCCTGACCTACACCAGGAAGAATAAAGCGAAAATTTCACGTCGGGAAAGAACAGGGATAACCCCGAAGTTTTCCACAGTCTTCGGATCGAAGAAAAAAGTAGTTCGAAATAAGAAAATCTTGGCTAAGATAAAACGAAAGAAGTAGTTTTTAAGGTAAGATTTGACAAAAGGCGATTTTGGTGCTATACTCGGTCAAGATCAGTTCGTTTCACAAGAAATTTGCCCGCTAGTCAAGAAAGTGGCGTAGCCATCCCGAGCGAAGCGCGGGATCTTCATGAAAGATCCTGTGGCCTAAATCTCTGTGGATAGCTATGGCATTTTCTCGACTATCCGTCTGGTGACCAAGCACCGTTATAAACAAAAATAAACGTCGGTACAATCCGGTAACGAGTAATATCGGCCAGGTTGCTACCACAAGGACGGTCGAGAATCGCTCATTATACATCTTGGTACTATAAGAGCACCGATATATCGGCATCATGTCGACCGGTGTTGGTTCTTGGTGATGACCCGTTCGTCGCTAGCAACCAACGCCGTTCGTCTGGCCCCTATATCTCTAGGGCCATACTGGCTTTGAAATCTTTTTTCATTGAGCTTCCGTATGGCTCTTTCATTTTATACGGGAAGTTGATACCGTGCATCCATGATGCGCCGTTTTTGGTTATTCACGCTCGGTCTTCTCGGTCTGATTGTTGTTGATCGTTGGTTGAAGAGTCTGGCCCTGGCCGCCCGCCTGCCGGACGGGCAGGGGCGGATTATTGATCTGCCAATCGGGAAATTTATTTTTGTGAAAAACGACAGCGCGGTGTTTAGTTGGCCGCTGCCGAACGCTCTGGCCACGGATTTGATGATCGTGGCGTTGTTGGGATTATTATGGTTTGGCTGGCGAGCCTGGCGGCGTCAATCGTGGCGAACCATGGCAGGAGTCGTATTGATGATCGTTGGCGCGGCCAGCAACCTCTATGATCGTGTAACTCATGGCTTTGTTATTGACTGGGCGTACCTTGGACCCTGGTGGCCGGTCTTCAATTTGGCGGATGTGATGATTGGTGTCGGGCTAGTTCTGGTGATTCTGCCGAGACAGAGAAACAGCACTCCAAAAAAGTAGTTGCATTGTAATAATACGTGTACTATATATAAGCTATGAAAAAAACACCAACATCTAAATCATTTAACGTCGTCATTGTTCCAACACGGGAAATCAAAAAAGAGGCTATTAGTGTCAGTAATGATATAAAATCAAAGGACAGATTTTTTATACTCGGACCGAAAAGAAATGTTCCGCATATTACTATTTACATGATTGATTTTCCTATAAAAAATATACCGACGGTCAAAAAAAGGTTGAAAAAGTTATCGGGTCAAATAAAGCATTTGAAATTAACGGCTTTGCGCTACCGGCAGAATGCCGATGGTTTTATAGACGTAAGCTACCGGAAGTCCCAGGGCGTCCAAGATCTACAGAAGAAGGTAGTCAAAATACTTAACCCGCTGCGTGAAGGTTTGATACGAAAAAAAGATAGACAGAGAATGAATGGTTTTGATGCAAGACTTCAAACAAACATCCGGAGATATGGATATCGAAGTATTGGAAAAGATTATTTTCCTCACCTGACTCTTACCAGGTTACAAAGTACAAAGAAAAAAGTAATTTCAACGATACCCAAAAAAGATTTTTCATTTAATGCTGTTACAATAGGACTTTTTCACTTAGGTCAACACGGTACTTGTCAGAAACGTATTGCGCTGTTTGATATAAAGTAAGATGCTCACATATTGACAAAGCTTAATAAATAACGTAGAGTCTCCCCATTGGTGGCTTCCGAAAGCCTGCCTGCCGGTAGGCAGGGCAGGCCGCTATTTTTATTTTACAGCGGTTAAACAGTTCAAAACATGGCAGCCACAGTCTATAGCGCAGCGGTGTACGGCGTTGAGGCCCGAACCGTCACGGTCGAAGTTGAAATTCATCGCGGCTTACCGAAAGTCGTGGTGGTTGGTTTACCCGACACGGCCGTTCAAGAAGCCGGTGAACGGATCCGTTCAGCGATCAAAAATTCCGGATTTGATTTTCCCCTCAGCCGGATTTCCGTCAACCTCTCGCCGGCCGATTGGAAAAAAGAGGGAACAGGTTTTGATTTGCCGATTGCTTTGGGCGTGCTCATTGCCTCCGGGCAAATCATGCCGGAGTTGTCGCACGCATTGATTGTCGGACAACTTGGATTAAACGGGCACATCCGGCCGATCAATGGGGTGTTAGCCATTGCCGCTCATGCTCGGGAAACTGGCCGTGGCGTCCTCGTGCCGCCGGATAACGCGGCCGAGGCCGGGCTCCTGAAAGGCGTTGCGGTGACAACGGCCAAAACCCTGTTTGAGTGCGTCACCATCACTGAAACCAGGAAATGGCCAATCCAACCGCCGACGGTAGTTTCAACTGGTGAACAAAGTCCATTAGAACGCTGGCCGATGATTATCGGCCAGGCCCAGGCGAAGCGGGCGGCCATTATCGCCGCGGCGGGACATCATAACTTATTAATGGTCGGCGCCCCCGGATCGGGAAAAACCATGTTAGCTCAAGCCGTCAATGAGCTCCTTCCGCCGCTGCGGGAAGCGGAAGCGCTTGAAGTCACCACGCTCCACAGCATTGCCGGTCAATTGAAACCCAACCAACCATTATTACGTCGCCGGCCCTTTCGTCAGCCGCACCACACAGCGTCGCTCGCCTCGATTATCGGCGGTGGCCGGATTCCAAAACCAGGGGAGTTGTCGCTCGCCCATCGTGGCATCTTGTTTCTCGATGAATTTCCCGAATTCAGCCGCGAGCAGATCGAAGCGCTCCGGCAACCGCTTGAAGATGGCACGGTGACGGTCAGCCGGGTAGCTGGGACAGTTTGTTTTCCGGCAGTGGTCATGGTGGTCGCGGCGATGAACCCCTGTCCGTGCGGCTATCGCTTTGATACCGGCCGGAACTGCCGGTGCAGTCCAATACTGATTGAACGATATCAGCGGAAGATTTCCGGACCGGTGCTTGACCGGTTTGATTTATTTGTCGCTGTCCCCCGCGTCCCATCAAGCGATTTGCAATACGTCCCAGAAAATTCCGATCCTCGGCCGGCCATTCTGGCTGCTCGCGAGCGACAAGCGCGGCGCCATCAGTCTGAAACTTTGGTCAATTCGCAGTTGCAAAACCGTCAACTGCGGGAGTGGGCCCCGCTGACCGATGAAGCCACCCGAATCCTCCAACAAGCCCTCGATCGGCTTCATCTCTCAATGCGCGCCTATCAGCGGGTTATCCGGGTCGCCCGGACGATTGCCGATTTGGCCGATCACGAACACATCGCTGTCGACGATATCGCCGAGGCGCTGCAATTTCGTCCGCCCAGCGGTTTTTTACCCTGACCTAAAAGTAGGCCAACGGATTAAGAAAACTGCCACCGGTGCGAATTTCGAAGTGGACGTGCGTCCCGGTCGACCGACCGGTGGAACCGACCATAGCAATCGTTTGCCCCTGGCTCACCCGTTCGCCTGGACGAACAAAAACTTTGCTCGCGTGGGCGTAGAGAGTGCGAAATCCGTTCCTATGATTGATGATGACGTACAAGCCATACCCACTGCGGTCGGCCGATGCGAACTCGACCGTCCCGCTGGCCGCAGCGTAGATCGGCGAAGAATACTCACCGTCGATGTCTAAACCAGTGTGGAAGCGCCCACGGAAATACTGGTTGATGCGTCGGCCGGTAGTCGGCCAGATAAATCGAGCATTACTGGCCGGCGCGTCGGCCGGCGCGCGGTCGTCGCGAACGAAGACCTGCTGGAAAAGGTTGCGGGGTTGGTTCACCGGCGCGGGCGGAGCCGGCGGTTCGCCGCCCGGAATGATAATTTCCGAGCCAACCTGAAGCGCGTCAGCGAGGGGAATTCCATTCGCTTCAAGGATTTGCTGTTCATTACCTTTGTATTTTTGCGCGATGCTGGTCACAGTGTCGCCTGACTTGACCGCATAGAGATAACCGCTGATGGGCGGAATCTTGAGCGTTTGCCCCGGCTTAATAAAGTCGCTGTTGCTGAGATTATTCGCCCAAAGAATCGTTCGGCTTGAGACGCCGAACTGCTCGGCGATCGTGCTGACGGTGTCCCCGCCCTCAATGGTATAGATTTCCGTTTCGCGCCGATCGTTAGCGGTCGTCGCGCCGCCGGTCGCGCCGACAACAGTGTCGGTAATGGGAACGTCCGTGCCCGGCGCGGCTTCGACCTGCACGGCAGTAACCGGCGCTTCCTCATCAGTGTTGACTGGGGCTAATCCGCCGACCGCCATTGTTGAAGCGGCCGCGACTACTGGAGCCTGGGTTAAGCCAGTCTCGACAATCAGGTCACTGCCCTCAGCCTGAACGAAGGTCGTCCAAATCGCTCCCCGGCCGACCTCGTCCGGACGGATGGTTTGAGCAAAAAGATTATTACTCAGCCCGAAGACGCCGAGCGCGACCAGGGCGGCATAGAGAGCGTAGCGTTCAAAAAAGTGACCGACCGACCGGATGCCAGCGAGGTGGGGATTATTGCGAATGCGTTGTTTGATTTTGGTATACCAGCTATAGAGCGGCAGAAGGGCGACACGAAAAACGCCCCGGCTCAACCAGCATACCGGTTTCCAGAGCATCCACGAAAAAAACAAGCCGAATCCCCTTTGTAGCCAACGGACCACGGTCATGGCGCGGAGGGCAATTCGGACCAGTGTTTTTTTGAGGGCGATACTAATTGGGGTTGTCCTTGACGACGAAATGACCCGCTCCTGCCGGCAACCAGCGCTTCAAAACAGGGGAATCAGACCGCCAAAACCTCAGTAAAATTCAATGAGCAGTGTACCAATTTTGGGCCTATTGGTCAACCGCTCAGGCTTTTTGCTAGTCTTAGCCAAAAAATACGTATCATCGAAAAATTGATATCTTAGCCCCGTTAGAGGTATAGTAACCTAAGTCTGGCTACATTTTTTAACAAAGTGTTCTGGCGACAGAACTTTTTTATTAGTAACTCAACTAATCCTTACCTCTAACGGGGTTAGCCAAAAATTGATAGTATTGGAGCCTATGACACCGGATCGGTACAATCATCAGGAAATCGAAAAAAAGTGGCAAAAGCGCTGGCTTGATGATGGTGTTTTTTCTGCTAAAACTCCCACCTCCCCCCCCTCCGGCGCTACGCGCCACCTCCCCTCAACGAGGGGAGGGCGTGCTTACGTGCTCGACATGTTTCCGTACCCATCCGG
>ORJL010812137.1_pt1 | contig 73864 bp, 59 predicted proteins | sample 1779941 | NCBI WGS metagenome assembly ORJL01 (sample SAMEA104232317, study PRJEB22302) | groundwater metagenome | biome: forest; feature: aquifer; material: groundwater | place: USA | collected 2011-08-07 | depth 5.8 m | reverse complement strand
TGGCGGCTTTCACTGCGGCATCGGAGGCTTCGATTAATGATGCTACGGAAAACGATTCCACAATACCGAGAGCCTCAAGCATCGTAACATTGCTTGAGCCTGATATAGCCGGAAATACTTGAGGATGAACATTCGGGATAATGAAAACATCAATGATAGAGCCACGACCTGCCTTACCACCTGCTTCTACGCTTGCTGTTACAGCGGCAACATCGCCTCCAATGAGCACCATGTACTTGCCGGAACATATTGTTCTGGAAAGGATAATTTCCACGTCAGCCGCTTTCAGCATCGCATCGGCGACCTGAAAACCTGCGGCGATGCTTGTGAGTTCTATTAATCCAATTGCATTTCTTGCCATACTAATTTCTTTCAATTACGATTGTTTGCCCGATAGCTGTTACAACACCTTCGATACTTGAATGAATTCTTGCACCAAGTTTTCCTTCGGGTACATCAGCGATGGGTTGACCTATTTGAACTTTTTCACCAACTTGAACCAATGCTTGAGCGGGCGCACCGACATGCTGTGTTACAGAGATTTCTACTTTTTTGGGTTTAATTTCAAACTTTTCAAATGTTGAAGCATGATCGTAATCGGTAACACCAAGGCGTCTCATCAATTGTTTGAGTGGTGTTCTTCGTCCTTCGTACATCGGATGAGGGGTTATATCCATATCTCCCGTCCACTTAATGCCTTGCTCTTTTAAATCACGCTTTCCCTTATCACATGCCTCTTTCGGAAAGAGGCTTTCAGGGCAGGCATATAAAGTACAGAGCCCACAACCACAACATAATTGTGCGTATTGATTCCAGATATTTTCTCCGGTTGTGGAGAAAGCCAAACTACGCATGACTTTATGCGGTTGAATATCGTATCCAAGAATATAACGAGGGCAAAGTTCAGTACAATAACTACATTGATCGCACGCCGATTTCCCGATGCGGTGCATTGATACTTCGGGTTGATTCTTTCTTGTAATCAATGTATGATCCATAGGGAGAACAATAAACCCGGCTGTGGTTTTGGTAATGGGAAGATCAAGATTGAATTCGAGTTTCCCCATCATCACTCCACCGACATATACGCCGTAATCCCTCACATTCGCTCCACCTGCAAGTTCAATCGCTTCGCGATAACTCATACCGATAGGAACAATGCACGATGTTGGATGATGGACTGCACCTGCTATGGTTATAAATTTTTCGTACACCGGAATATTTTCCGATGCACGGGAAATATTATAGAGCGATTCAACATTACTGACAACAACACCAATATCAAGTGGAATACCTTGCGGTGGAATTAATCGCTTCGTTGCTTCATAGACGAGAATATATTCATCGCCTGAGGGATAGAAATCACCAAGGAGAAAAAGTTTGATAGAGCCATCGGCAGGAAGAACAGCCGTTAATGCATCTATGGCTCTTTTATTTTTTTCCTTTACTCCGATGATGCCCTGCTTCGCACCCGTTGATTCCATAAGCAAAGCAACTCCGTGAACGACACGTTCCGGGAAGTTGAGCATCAACTCAAAATCTTTATGGATAAGTGGTTCACACTCCGCGCCGTTAGCAATGACGGTATCAACATGTGATCCTGCCTTCACATGGGCTGGAAAACCCGCACCACCTGCGCCGACGACACCTGCCGCTCGTATTTTATCTTGTATAGTACTCAATGTTTGTTTCTTAGATTTTTGAGGGTGATTTATGAGTTAAATTGGTCAATTAACTTATCGAAATATACAACTTCCTCCTCAAATAACCTTCTCCAATATTCGGGATCCCACTGGGCATTTAGCTCTTCGGAACTACGTCCCTGCTGTTCTACCCATGTAAAATATTTAAGATTATGAACGGCTTTTCGGTCGTAATAGTTCAATTCCTTGAAATAATCGATACTTTGATGAAGAATGGGAGCGGCATGGTCTTTCGCGGCTTCCATGATGGAATAATTGCCACGTTCTTCTTTCAGTTCTTCAAGTCGTGATTGATAGAGATCGGAGGAATCGGTAAAGATTGTGAAGATGACGTCGTTTTCGTTCATCTCAAAATATTTTGCTGTTTTAATAGCGGCAAGCATATTACAAATTGATGAGATACCGAGAATAGGGAGTTTCTTTGCATCCGATTCTGCAACACCCATACTTGCAAGATATTTCTGTCCATCGTTTTCATTGAAGAGACGTAATACTCTCATGCAATCTTCATCATCAATTGATGCAACAGCATCGGTGTTACGGACATTGTGCACCCATGGGATATGTTTATCGCCGATACCTTCGATACGGTGTGCGCCGAATCCGTTCATCAGAATTGTGGGGCATTGTAATGCTTCTGTGGCAACAATCTTCAACTGTGGATAATGTGCTTTAAGATAATCACCTGCGGCAATTGTTCCTGCGGAGCCTGTTGCAGAGATATATGCAGATGCTCTGAATTGTTTTCCGAGTGATAATAGGACCTCTTCAATTGCGGGACCGGTAACATTATAATGCCAGATAGGATTTCCGAATTCCTCAAACTGGTTGAAAATGATATTGAGAGGATCGCGTTTTAACTCCCAGCATTTATCATAAATTTCTTTTACATTCGATTCTGTTCCGGGGGTTGCAATAACTTCTGCACCGATTTCTTTTAACCACGCAAATCGTTCTTTGGACATACCTTCAGGTAAGATTGCAACGGGTGTACAATCAAGCAATGCGCAATCGAACGCGCCGCCTCGACAGAAGTTTCCGGTTGAGGGCCAAACAGCTTTGTGTTTTTCGGGATCGAATTCTCCGCTTACAAGTCGGGGAACAAGACAACCGAATGCCGCACCTACTTTATGAGCTCCGGTCGGGAAATACTTCCCAATCAACCCGATGACACGCGCTTTGATGCCGGTAATTTCTTTCGGAATTTCTACATAGTTAACATTACCGTATTGTCCTGTTTCTACATTATTCTTCCATGTGATGCGGAAGAGATTCAGGGGATTGACATCCCACAATCCAATGGATTTTAGTTTCTCTGAAATTTCAGCGGGAACTAACGCCGGGTTACGCATCTGTGCAAATGTGGGAATAGTAATACCGTGCTTTTTACAGCGTTCGGCTGATTTTTTTATAATATCGGGGTAAAGCTGTTTAATAATTGCTGACATTGTATTTTCCTGTTTCGTGTAATGTAGTTATTTTTTCAATTTCTCGTTTAATCAATTAGTCAGCAAGTTGTTGACGGATTGATTGGTTTACCTTTTGTAATTCTGCCGCAGGCTGTGGCAGAATTTGATTATCAAATTCTCGTGCAGGTTGCGCGAGAGTTTAGTTTTAAGTTTTTGTTAACATTGATAATTGTGCAAGCGGTGTTTGCCTAATTATAGGAATCAAATGAATAAGATTTACTTATTCATTTTTGCTAATATTTGGGAAAGAGTGTCCCTATCAAATACTTTATCATACTTCTCTTTTCTTATTTCTTTGTTCGAAAGGTCATTTTTTACCCTTTTCAAGAATTCTTTAAAATCAGGGTTCATGGTCAACTTATTGATCGTATCCCAATCAAGATTTTCGCGCGTTTTAGCTGGAAAAAGTATTTCTGATGAATCGGGATCTTCTATATTTAGTAAAATAACACCAATTCCAAATGAAGTTGATAATCGCTTCAATTCATCACGAAAATCACTATCGTTTGCTACAGTTGCTGCAGCTAAGTATCCCTCATTAGCCCAAGAGGAATTTGATACAGCTTGAAAAAACGATTCTCGAAGATTAGAAAAAGTCAACTCTCTCTTTAGTTCAAATGAAAATATTTTTACAGCAACATTACTAATTGAGTCACTAAAATGGATAACTTCAGGGCTCCATTCATCAAAGGCAAAATAGCATCCAACAATATCGGGATGTACCCACTCTCCATATTCCTTCTTATCTGATTTTGAGTGATTGATTGTTAGACAATAGGTTTTCAGATAATAAAAAGCAAAATAGGCAAGTAATGGATGTAAATCCTTTTCTAAAAATGATTTCTTTGAAACATTTTCATTTTTTACTCCTGTGTCATCATTTACTCTCTCAACATCTATTGTGGTCAATTTTTGTGAACGTAGATAAAATCGTTTCGGGCGAGTATCTGTTTGGGCAATGATTCCATCTTTATGGTCGCGTACATAAACATAGAGCCGTGCTCCTAAAGATGCCCAAGGCGTTTTTCCTTGAGTACCAAGTAAAGCATCGTAATCTTTAGTTTTGCCGATCTCCCAAATTTCATCTGCAGTTAATGGCCTTTTTTCTTCTTCAAGCACTCGTCGTGCAAAATCGAGAAATGTTATTGTTTCCATTATTTAATCACATTATGATTGTTATGTTTAAATCGATACTAAGTTATCAGTTAATACAATTGGTGACCACATTGTGTTCACCCTACTTCCACCCACCCGCCATAGCTTTCGCCGCAGGAGAATCTTTCATCGGTAATGTGAAACGGCGGATACCATCAAACTTATATAATGCACCGGCTACCGCACCTGCTGTTGGAACCAAGCCGATTTCACCCACGCCTTTTGCGCCAAATGGTCCTTCGGATTCGTGTTCTTCTATCAAAATGATTTCTGTTTCGGGCATATCTTTAGCGCGGAGAACACCAAGAGAACGGAATTTAAACGAATCAGGTACACCGTCTGTTAGTTTCAATTCTTCCGATAACGCGTAGCCAAGTCCCATGTGAACGGAGCCTTCTAATTGCCCTTCGAGAAGTTTTCTGTTGATAATTCTACCGACATCGTGTGCGGCGACAAATTTCTTGAGTTTACCCTGATCATCCAGAATACAGACCTGTGTAGCAAATCCGAACGTCATATGGGTAATGGGTTTGTTTGTTTTTGCATCAAGTGCGGTGGTGTAATCAATCACCACTTCACCGAAATATTCTTTGCCAGCTAAATCCTTTACTGTGTTTCCGGCATCAAGGTCTGCTTTCATTTTCTTTGCGGCTTCAATTACTGCACGACCGCCAAGCACGGTTGCACGTGAGGCTGTTGTCATTCCGCATGGAGTTGGTTGAGTGGTATCAATATCAACACGAACGATGCGCGGGTCAATTCCGGTTACATCACTAAAAAATTGAATCATCACGGTACAGAAGCCCTGTCCCATTTCTGTAAAGCCGGTATTTATTGTAATTGTCCCATCATCATGGATACGAGCAATTGCCTGACCATATTCCGGCATACCGTTTCCAATGCCTACGTTTTTTATCCCGCACGCTATACCTACATACTTCGATGAGTAAAAAATATCTTTAACGGCAAGAAGAGTTTTCTTTATCCCAACAGCACGCTCGAATACCTGACCGGTACAGAATGTATCGCCAATCTCAACAGCATTCCGCCATCGCATTTCCCACCCATCGATTCCGACTTTCTCAGCAAGAATATCCATCATTCCCTCGATGGCAAAGGCGGCTTGGTTTGCACCGAAACCACGCATCGCGCCATTAGGAATATTATTTGTATACACAGCTAATGCTTCAACATCAGAGTGTAAAATATTATACGGACCACATGCATGGCCTGCCGCACGTTCTAACACTTTCGTCCCAACCGATGCATATGCTCCTTTATCTCCAATCATTCGTGCACGAACAGCTGTTAACTTGCCATTTTTATCGCACCCGACCGTGTATGTCATTTTAATGGGATGGCGTTTGGGATGAAGACGAATACTTTCTTCACGAGTAAGTGTTGCTTTGACGGGTTTGCCTGTAAGTAATGCCATCAAAGCTACCTGTCCCTGAATACTCATATCTTCTTTACCGCCAAAAGCTCCTCCGTTGGTGATCAGTGTTACTTTCACCTTTTCTTCAGGAAGCCCCAAGAATGATGCAATTTGTTTCCGGTCATCGAACACTCCTTGTCCTTGAGTAAATACTTCGACTACTTCATCATTCACAATAGAGATACAACTTTCAGGTTCTAAAAAAGCGTGCTCAATAATTTGTGTTTCAAATGTTTTTGTTTCAACAAATGCTGATTCAGCTAATGCTTTATCGACATCACCACGTTTGATAACGGATTTTGAAAGTAGATTGACATGATTATGATGAACCTGTGGAGCATCAAGACGTAATGCCTCTTCAGCATTGAATACCCCGGGAAGTATATCGTACTCAAGTTTGATTAAATCACATGCTTTACGAGCAGTGCGGTTATCAACCGCAACAACTCCGGCAAGAATATCGCTAATACAATGTGTGATTTCTCCTTCTGCTATGAAGAGGGGCCAATCTTTATAGATAAGTCCTTGGTTGCGCTGACCGGGTACATCTTTTGCCGTTACCACTCTTTCTACACCGGGTAATTGCAGAGCAGCGGTTGCATCAACACTTTTTATTTTTATTCTTGGATGAGGAGAAAAGAGAAATGCGCCGTAGAGCATCCCGGGAAGTTTCATATCATCAATATATGGGCGTTCACCCATCGCGAACTTTTCACCATCCATTTTAGGCAGACTTGTACCTATTTTGCCAGAATAATCAGGTTCTGGAATGGGTTCACCAAGTAACGCCTTACCTGCAAGTTCAATACCATCTATAATTTTAAGATATCCCGTACAACGGCAAATATGATTATTGAGTGAAAGTGCAATTTCATCGCGTGTAGGCGTCGGATTTTTGACTAAAAGCGATTTTGCACGTACAACAATCCCGGGAATACAGAACCCGCATTGCATAGCGGCTGAGTATGAAAATGCCCTGGCAAAAATATCGCGTTCGCGTTCATCCAACCCTTCGAGAGTTATGACGCTTTTTCCTGCAACGCTCTTTGCCGGCACAGCGCATGATGATACCGCCTTCCCATCAACAAGTACAGTGCAGGCTCCGCAAGAACCTTGCGGCGCACAACCATTTTTGGGCGAGATGAGTCCGGCTTGTTCGCGGAGAACATCCATGAGGGATTCTCCATTTGTCAAACTTGCGCTGAACGGCTCACCATTCAACATCATGTTGATACCAAAAGGATTTATAGTTTCTTCTTTTTCTTTATTGAAATTCATACACTATTCGTTTACATACCATTTACAAAATTAACCCGGTTACTTTTTCGCATACCCTCCAAAAGAGTTTTCATTGAGTAATAATACCGCATATCAATGAAGTGCGATCCGGTGTTATCGGTGAGAACATCAACAACCCTATCTGTTGATGGCTCGAGTGTTACTACTATTGTTTCAAATCGGAAATGTATATGGTTTTCCTTTTCGAAATCAATTTCAAATTCTTTATCGTGAAATCTGCCAAAAAGCGTTACGGTATCGCCATCATTTTGATAGTAAAAACCGCTTAACAATTTCCAATTCTTCCAGGCATCAAGCGAACCGAAAAATCTCGGTTTTTCAATGTATGGTCCGCCATCTTCGGGACAGAAGATATCGCAATTACCACATTCATTACAGGCATCAGCAAAGTTTCCAATTTGATGCTTCTCTTTCAATGCAAACAGTCCGCCATCAACTTCACGCCACGTATCATTATCAATTTCGATATTTTTATAGTGAATTTCAAACGGCTCGACTTCAAAATAAAAATTCGCATCATTCGGACAAACAGGGATACATTTATCACAATTAATGCAATCAAACAAGTGAAGATGGCTACCTATCTTTCGAGGAGCTTTTTTGTTCTGGCAGTAGTGATAACGTGGATTTTCGATTGTTTTCTGCAATAATTCTGAAGTATTCCAAAGAATTGCTTCATTTAGTGTTTCTGATTTCAGATCGTTGATTGCCGATTGATTTTGGGAAGTAAAAGACTTAACAATATACTCATTAATGGTTGTGACACCGAGTTTCTTCATTCTTCGCTCAAGATTGTAAAGGTATTGAGGAAGTCTTCCATACCCCCCGGGGCGCAGGAGATCGGTACATGTCGTTATCGGGACTAACCCAATAGTAGCCATATCGGCAAAGTTGTTTGCATCAACTCCGGCAGAGAATGAAATAGGAAATTCCGCACCAAAAACTTTTCGCCATTCATCAACAAGAGCAAGATGGAGAATATGAAGCGGTTGTCCTGAAAGATATTGAACGTTGTCTTTCAGGAATGTACCCTTATTTATTACTTCAAGAGTATTACCGAATTTTACTCCAACGGTTTTGTTACATCGTGATGCAACTCTTTCCAACCTTCGAATCATTTCAGCCGCGTCATTAAATGAGATAGCGGTTTCATAGGCTTTAGGGTTGACTTCTATATCTGTATATCCAAGCTTTTCATACAGTAAATGTTCGAGACGTTGTTTCCCCAACATAGGTGGATTCATCTTAACGATGACATGATATCCCATTTCGGTCAGAAGAAATTCACAAATCTTTTCTATTTCATTTGCCGGGCAACCGTGAAACGTGGAGAGCGTTATACTGTTTGATATTTCCTGATTAAAATGTATATCGCGATACGCAAAAAACTCTTCAGGGATTTGTTTTCGGTATTCTTCGATAAGAGTTGAAGCAATACGCATCGTAGAAAGCCAATTTCGAATCGGTGTACTTTGAATTCCGGCAAGATCGTACCCGACACTAACATCAAAGACAGTTTCAAGATAAGGAAGCGGAGTCGGGTTGAGCGTGTCGAAATGGAATCCGGAACCATGCATTGCATGTTTTAAGATTTCGATAATCATCCAGGCTTTTACATACTCACGTAACGATTCATCAAGTTTTAATTCTTGAGACCACTCAGTGTTAAACCCTACCGTTGCCATATCAATACATGGGCGGGAAAGCCGCAAATCATCCTTAATTTGGACTGTTTTCAACTCTAACATTCTTGAACCTGCAAGCCACGAAAGGACAATATTTTGAGCTAATTGAGTATGCGGTCCGGCGGCAGGTCCCACGGAATTAGCGGCTTTATTCCCGCTAAACGATACCGATAAGTCTAATTCCGGATCGGGATAATAAAACTTCTTCGAGGGTAAATCAAATATTGAATTGTTCTTCTGATACTCGTAATAGATACGCTTCAATAATTTGGAAAACGGGATGGGAACGAGTTCTGCCATAAAATGATTCAGTTATTATTTTGATGCTGCATAATACTCGCACACGCTATTAAGAGGGCACTCAGGGCATTTCGGATTCGTCGGGCGACAAAGTTCTCTTCCTAAAAAAGTCAGACTCATACCAAGTTGTTTCCAATATTTTTGCGGGATTTTTTCCATGAGTTGTTTCTCAATCTTTTCAGGATTCGTTCCTGTTGCAATACCGATACGGGGACTAACCCTTAAAGTATGTAAATCGACGATAACGCCTTCGACTTCGTCTCCCGATTCACTCATGATCACATTAGCTGATTTCCTGCCTATACCTTTAAGCGCTGTTAATTCGGCTATGGTGTGAGGAATATGTTCATCCTTGCCCACCACTCTTGCCGTCTCGGTTAACCAAAGCGCCTTATTGCCGAAATTTGCCACTTTCCCGATGTATGGATATAAATCCTCGGGGGTAGCTTTTGCAAGTTCTTTCATGGAAGGATATCGCTCGAATAATGCAGGAGCAATAGCATTGATATGTCTATCAGAATCACGTGCAGAAAGAACAACCATCACCAAAAGCTGGTAACGATTTTTATGCTCTAACGGATGCTTTCGCGTTCCATATAATTTAAATAACGGCTTGAGCGAATCAAGCCAATCATGTTTTTGTTGAGTTTTCATAATAATGCTATCGTATTTGAAAGGGATTTAAATGTACGATTTTCTGATTCGGAAAGCTATTTTAAACAGTGTCATTTCTCCCATGACACTTCACATATTATGAGCGGGATTTACCCCAACAACATCGTCATAATCACATCAGAACCCTTATCGTCCCGTTCGAAAGCGACGCTTTCCATCATTGAACGCATCAAGAATACACCGCGCCCATGTTCCCTGAATAAGTTTTCTTCTGCAAGCGGATCAGGGAGTTCGTCGGGATTAAAACCGGGACCCTCGTCATGAATTCGGATGACCATAGTTGTTGTCTGAACGTCGCAAGAAAGAACAACTTCCTTTGCCGGGTCTTGCTTGTTTCCGTGTAAGATACCGTTATTTACGGCTTCAGTTGTTACAACAAGTAATTTATTAAACTGTTCCTTGTTTAACTTGGCAAGACGATTCACACGTCGGAGAAATGGTTCAACTTTAGCAACCTGTTGTGGCTGGCTTTTTAGATTAAGAATAAAATGTCGTTGGGCTGTTCTGGGCATATTATAATTGTACTGTACATTGCAAAGAAACGTTCGCGTTCGTGCTTTTTATTTGATTAGTTTGTAAAAGGCTTTCATACCATCCTTTTACCAACAGATGAGTATTATTTCCGGCTGACCATTTGATAGCGGTCATTGGGCCAAGTGTTCTTAAGAAAAAGTCTTCTTGTTTTTCGGAACCTTTATAGGTAAATCGCGACTGACTAAAATAACGAATCCCAACTGAAAAAACCAAGAGTTCGCTCACATTATATTGTATTCCGCCTGTATAGGTACGTTCATCAATATAGGTTAACGGGCGTTCCGAAAACTCCGCCCACTGTAATTCTCCGCGTTCATATAATCGAACATTGTTAAACCACTCAATTGCGAGGCGTTTTGTAAGAAAATATACAGTCGAATCAACCCATGCAAATTGACGAAACGTAAAACTTCTGACAGATGAAGAAAGATATTCGAAGTCATAGACTGTATAGTTCGCAAGAACTTCGAATGTGTTTGCAGTCACAAAACTCTTCGATGGGATATAAACCAGGCGGGGTGCAAGACGAATGATACGATTCCACGTATTTTCGGAGCTTCGCAGGCTTCGGAGATATACCAAATGAGTTAAGCTCACTTCAGCTGTAACATTAGCAAAAAGATATTGATTAATGCCATGTCTCGTTTCAAGACGGATATTATGACGTAGTTCATCCCTATCATCATCATTTTGAAGGCTCGGTGTATCATAACGTAAAAGGCTGTTGGAAAGCGATAACTTAACTGTATCAGAGCTTGTTACAGCGTTCATCACATCCAGAAAAAGGGAAGCCCGTAACGCCTGATTATTTTTCATTTCCTGAAATCGAGTTGCAGAATCAACTTTTGCCTGAGCGATAATGCCATTAATATCAACACTATGTTGCTCTTCCCGTTCAAGAAGACTGATTCCGGTTGAGACAAAAAAAGAAGACGAAGGATTGTACCGGAGCATGACATCTCCCTGAAGCCGAAATTCATTTATATTCGGGTTCAGCATTGTCGCCTCGTTATGAATGCCTGAAAAAGAAAGGATTCCCCTCCCAACATTTCTCGTAAACAATGTGCCATGAAACAGCATACTCAACGATCTATTTGCTGAATAGTTAATATCCGTTGTAAATTGAAACGCATTTTCTGTTCTAGACTCTATATCGGGCATCGTTGATGTAAAGGCGGAAGTGTTCAGGGGAATACCTTGATAAAAATCGCGGCGGTTTCTAAAAAATGAGAATGAAAATAATGCCTCAGTTTGTTGGTAGAATATTTTTTGTAATCCTATCGTATCGCGAAATGTTTCAAGAAGACGAGGGGAAAGCAGTGCACGCTCATTGAGTCCGTTGAGTAAAACGTTATATCCCCCAATCTCCAATCCTGATGAATTGATCCCCACGCCATAGACAAGACCATTGTCACGAATACCCGCTTGATGATCATATCGTAGTCCAACGGTTGGAGATATTGCAAGATGAGAAACCGGCATTGCTTCAATACCATATTGAAATGACTGCGTACCCGCTTTTCCGAATGCGACATTTTGATCATCAGATAGAGTATATAATCCTGCGCGAACTATTCCTTTAAGGCGCGGTAAGATAGTATGTTTAAATTCCAGATCAACATTGTTTTCATCACGAATATAACTTTTCTCCGTCATAATAAGTGAGGAAAGAAATCGCTGATGTACGTTCAAAGAAAACGGACCGAAGGTATTTGCATAGAGTAACCGCGTATCCCAATTGTATCTATTTAATAATTTATCAAACCCAATAGATGCAGAATTTGTACTTTTTGCCTCACCCGATAAAGTCGAATCTTCCTGATTCGTCTGTGAATATAAAGAAACAAAGAAAAACGGCAGTATGATACCAACATACAAAAGCAATCTTAATAGATTATTCTTTTGTATTCCGGTGTTGTGTATATGGGCAAAGTTCATAGTTGTTGATAATAATAGAGAAACTGTTCCCATTTTGCAAAATTTTAGGCTCATTTTCCGTCAACGAGCCTGACTCTGTAGTTTTTGTGAATGTTCAGGCTTTCTCGGATATTATAGGATATCTCATTATGCAAACAATCCTGCAACAAATATCGGGTACTGAACCTGACTTATCCCTTATACGGGAAGCCGCTTCCATATTGCGGAATGGGGGTGTTGTTGCATTTCCAACCGAAACAGTATATGGCTTAGGTGCCGATGCGCTCAATCCTGTTGCTATTCAAAAAATTTTTGAAGCGAAAGGAAGACCATCCGATAACCCCTTAATTGTTCATATTGATTCGGTAGAAAGAATTTTTGAATATGGTAAAGATATTTCTCCCATCGCTCTTCAACTTGCTAAAACGTTCATGCCGGGACCAATTACGCTTGTTGTCCGGCATAGTGCAATTATCCCGAACATTGTGACAGCAGGACTTGATACCGTAGCATTGCGTATGCCTAATCATGCAGTTCCCCTGGCTTTGGTAAAAGCGTTAAATCTTGGAATTGTAGGACCAAGTGCGAATCGTTCAGGAAGACCAAGTCCGACAACTGCATATCACGTATTGGACGATATGGAGGGAAAAATTGATATGATTCTTGACGCAGGAGAAACACGAATCGGGATCGAATCAACCGTAGTAGATACTACCTCCGACATTCCTGTTATTCTCCGACCGGGAGGTATTACGCGCGAACAGCTGGAAGCAGTTATCGGCGAGGTGAGAACTTCAAATGATATTCTTGAATTACAACGCTCACCGGGAACACGACACAGGCATTATGCTCCTCATGCTGATGTAATTTTAATCGAGCCATATAATGTTCAACAATTTCTCATGGTTTGGAATTATTTCCATCAAGAGGGAAAACATGTCCGTGCATTGGTTTACTCTGAGGATGTCATTCACAGTAATAATCACCAATCATTCGATTTGTTACCCAATACCACCGAAGGATATTCCCACAATATTTTTGCCGAGTTACGACGACTCGACCAAGAAGGCGCTGAAGTCATTATCATTGAAAGTGTAGAAGAACGCGGGCTTGGCGTTGCTGTTATGGATAGGTTACGGAGAGCGGCGGAGGCGAAAAAATTATAAAAAAAGGAAAACGAGAATACTTCTTCTCTATATTATCCAGTTTCTCAAATGCAATTATGGAGACTTATCACCCCTCTTATTATTACTCTACCACAGAAACACACCAAAACCCCTTAAATATGAGCAAATACAGCCAAAACGGCACTCATAAGCACACCTTCATCCTCCTTCATTAAACATAAATTTCATGCCTCGATAGAAATTGTTTATATTACATTATCAATCAGATGTTCTCATTACAATCAAGGAAATGTTATGCACGATATACTTATGAGTCAAATTAAAGAAGAAGTAACACGAAACGGTGTGCAAGAATTAAAAACCCCTCAAGACGTAGATACACTCCTCCAAAACCAAAAAGGCACAGTACTGATATTCGTCAACTCTGTATGCGGTTGCGCAGGCGGAGTAGCGCGCCCTGCATTAGTACAATCGATGAAACATGCCGTTAAGCCCGATGTCTTTGCTACGGTATTTGCCAGCGGTGATCGTGAAGCAACAATGAAGGCACGCGAATATTTTACAGGTATGCCCCCTTCATCTCCATCGTTCGCATTATTAAAAGACGGTAAACTTGTTCACATGATTCATCGTTCGGAAATTGAAATCAGTGATGTGCCGGAAGTTGTAAAACATTTAACCGATTCGTTCGATAAGTTTTGCCTTTCACAGAATTAATGATGATGCCGATCTGATGATCGGCTACTACGGTCAACATCAATTTAAAATACAAACGTCCCGCATACTTTCATACGCGGGACGTTTTCATTTCACACTAAGACGACATTCGTGTTACTCGGTATCGTTACCATCCTTCTTCTTGATTATCTACGTCGTCTTGCGATACATCATCATCATCTTGAAAACCTTCACAGTTACCGCCCCAATTCTGCCGGTGTTGCCGCATACCCTGTCGGGAACCGGGCATACAATCGTTTCTCATCCCGCCCCGTTTCATTGCGCCTTGCATTCTTTGCTTCATCATCATCTGAGCATGATTCTTCCAGATTTTCTGTTGTTCCGGTTTAAGAATCTTATTCACATTAAACCAAAATGCGGTTGAATTGAGCTTGAGTTCATTTTGAATTTTACTGATTCCGCTCAACTGCGATTCAATTTTATCCTGATCGAGTTTATCATTATCGAACAAATCCCGGAGGGTTAATCGCTGGGTCTTCATCGTTGCCATCAGTTCTATATTCTTTTTCTGGAAATCAGAACGCATCTGTTTGAACTGGTCTTCCTGTTCATCGGTCAAATTTAGTCGTTCAATAAATTGTTCCCTATCCATCGGTGGTCCACCACCATGTCCATTAAATCTTCGCGGCTGTGCAATCAAAACGGTCGTGGCTAACAGCAATAAAACAAGTATCTTTTTCATCGTAAATCCCTTTTTATGTATAGTTCATCGAATTCATATAGTTAGACATGAGGAGACGTGTCAAAGTTTAATCGAAAATGGGTCATTTTTCTTTCACGGGAAAAATCCGTACATTAATAAACTCCTGAAGTGCGGAGTCACCTAAAAACACATTTTACAGGCTTTCTACGTCCCGGCTCTTTTTCCTATGAGGGGGACGTTTTTTGTTAAATTAGCCTACATTTCTCTGTTTTCAGATGGAAAACGAGATCATTCTTATACAATTTTACCCAATTTATGCATAATAGAAGCGACATTAGAAATATTGCCATTATAGCGCACGTTGACCACGGAAAGACGACGTTGGTGGACCACATGCTCCGCCAAACCGGTACATTCCGCGAAAATCAGGAAATGGTCAAACGCGTGATGGATTCAAACGATTTAGAAAAAGAACGCGGTATTACCATTCTTGCCAAAAACACCTCTATTTTCTACAAACAACCCGATAGCAAGGATGTTATCAAAATTAACATCGTTGACACTCCCGGTCACTCCGATTTTGCAGGAGAAGTTGAACGTACCCTGAAAATGGTAAATGGTGTACTCCTCTTAGTAGATGCCGCAGAAGGACCCTTACCGGGCACGAAATTCGTTCTAAAAAAGTCGCTCGAACTCAATCTTCAGCCAATTGTCGTTATCAATAAAATTGACAGAAAAGATGCCCGCGCCCATGAAGTGCTTGATGAAGTATTCGAGCTTTTCTTATCGCTTGGCGCACACGATCATCAATTAGATTTCCCGATTATTTATTGCATTGCAAAACAAGGTATTGCAAAGAACGAACTTGAAGAAGAAGGCACAAGCCTTGAGCCGTTGTTCCATGCCATTGCAACCAAGATTCCGCCACCACCGGGAGAAGAAGATTTACCATTCCAAATGTTAGTCAGCTCGATTGATTATAATGATTATCTTGGCAGACTTGGCATAGGGAGAATCGAACGCGGTACTATCCGTTATGGTTCACCGATGAAAATTATTCATCGTGATCATTCCGTTGAAGATGCGCGTGTAACTAAAATTTATACATTTGAAGGATTGAAACGCGCCGAAGTGCAGTATGCGTTCGCCGGTGATATTATTGCCATCTCCGGTATGGAAGATGTCGATATCGGTGAAACAATAGCCGACGCCGCAGACCCGACGCCGCTTCCGTTCGTTACAATTGAAGAGCCAACGCTCTCAATGAATTTCATTGTCAACAATTCGCCGTTTGCGGGACTTGAAGGAAAGTATGTTACCACAAGAAATTTGGGTGACCGTTTAGCAAAAGAATTACGTTCGAATGTCAGCTTGCGTGTTGAGTTAACCGACACCCCCGATGCATTCAAAGTAAGCGGACGCGGTGAGTTGCATTTAGGTATTCTTATTGAAACAATGCGCCGCGAAGGATTTGAGTTTCAGGTATCAGCCCCTGAAGTTATTTACAAACGCATTGATGATGTGCTCTGCGAACCTATCGAGCATGTGATCATTGATGTGCCGGATGAACATGCAGGTATCATTATCCAAAATCTCGGATCGAGAAAAGGGGTTATGAAAAACATGCTTCAATCACAGGGAAATACACGACTTGAATTTTTAATCCCTGCTCGCGGATTACTGGGCTTCCGTTCAGAATTTATGACCGATACTAAGGGAACCGGTATTCTCCATCATAACTTCAACGGGTACGAACCGTTTAAGGGCGATCTTTCAACACGCCATAAAGGCGCTGTTATTCAGCTGGAAGATGGCGATTCAACAGGATATGCAATGTTCAAATTGCAGGAACGTATCACGTTCTTTATTCCACCGGGAGTTCGTGTCTATGGAGGAATGATTGTTGGTGAAAACGCTCGCGATGAGGATATCATTGTCAATGTTTGCAAGACGAAGCAGTTAACCAATATGCGCTCAAGCGGCGCAGATGAAGCTATTCGCCTTGAACCGCCACGGATTCATTCGCTTGAACAAGCGATGGAATGGATTGCAGGCGACGAATACATTGAAGTAACGCCAAAGTCGCTTCGTCTTCGTAAGAAATTCCTTGACCACAACGAACGTCAAAGAATGTCGAAGAAAAAAGCAACACCAATGGAATCATAATCCGTTAAACGGATTGATTGTAAATAAAAACGCTGATAGTGCTTTGTGGCTATCAGCGTTTTTTTTGTTTTACATACTGTCATTGCGAGGAGTCACGCATCATGGATCATAGCGTGACGACGAAGTCTCGAAGAGATGGTGCTCTGCACTCACAATCCCCTACCATGAAAAAGGATATTTTTTCTTAACCAAATCACTTCCCCTCCAACCTACACGCCCGTGAAATATGATATCTATTAGCGGCAAAAGTTTTGTATGACCAATTAAAAACATTCTTTAATAAAGGAGCGCTAGCGAGAAGATAAATAGGATAAGCCCACCAGATATGTTTCATGGCAAAGCGATAGGCGTCGGCTCCAACAATTACATGACCCGAGGCAAGGAGTAACAGTAAATCATTCAACAACTCATCTTCACTCACGTTCAAACGGGGAGCAACCCACTCTGCCTGTAAGGGCGCAATACCGAAACCCTGTTTCTTTAACGTTTCTTCCCAGAACGGAACCCACCTGTTACAAAACCCGCATGAATCATCATACAAAACCCATCCTTTGTATTGTTGTTCCGTAAGTGGTATGCCGGGAATATTCATTGTCATAATTTTGATCCTTTATACACTCTCACATCCGAGCCTTCTGCTAACAATGCAAACGCGGGAGGGTGTTGTAACACTTCACCAAATTCTTTTCCGTATAAAGCTCTCCCATCGCAACGAAGAAAAGATTCCTGCACATCCCATACACGCCAGCGGGGATGACCAACCTGATACTCCAGCGTTGATCCATCTTTTTGTTTTGTATAACCCCAATAATGTTCTGTTATAAATTCTTGTGCCGTTCCTTCAACAAGATTTCGAGGCGGACCTGTTGTCACAACACCGATACGATGTTCATCTCCTTTAATCTTCCAACTATAATTCACGTGCAGGGCTCCTTCGTTTGTTGTTTCTATCTCATGCGACATCGGTAGAGCGATATATTGTTCATTATACAACACTCGCGCTGCAGTTGCGATAATTTTGCTTGGCACTATTTCTTTAATAAACACTACTGCGCGACGCCACTCATTCTGTACTTTCCGACGAACATAAAATCGTAAATTCACTTCTTCAAAGTTTTGGTGAAAAACCAACGGTACACTAAATGCTTTTGTCTTTTGAAAAAGAAACCCGACCATGCTTATATAATTGTTGCTATTCCATGAATCAAGTTCGGTTCCTAAAGGAATATATGGGCGAAGAAGAAGCGGGTCAATTTCATAATTAAGCATGACCAAATAACGCCATTCGGCGGTTAAGAAAGCGGGGATTGAGGAGGAAGATACGGTTTCCATAGTATTTCTATTGTATGTTACCAAAATCTCCCATATGATACAAAAATAAAGCAAAGTTTGCCTTAAAGACTAAATATGAGGATATTTACATCCATTAACAGTAATTTTACTTTTTTATTCTTACTTTTGACTTTTGAATTGACCTTCTCCAATCGTACATCGTGGCAACGGCAGCAAAACCGATTGACCGAACTTCTTGAAGCCCGGAAAGCGGAGGGATTACCGGTGTATGATCTAACGGTAACAAATCCCACAGAATGTGGTTTTGTTTATCCTGATATTACGAATGAACTTGCCAACCCCGCTTCACTGACCTATCAGCCGGAAACGAAGGGATTACTTTCTGCCCGTCAGGCAGTAGCGAAATATTACAGTTCAAACAACATTATTGTACATACGGAACACATTTTTTTAACGGCAAGCACAAGCGAGGCTTACTCATCCATATTCAAATTGTTATGTAATGCGGGAGATACTGTTCTTGTTCCTCAACCATCGTATCCATTATTTGAATATCTCGCACAGGTGAATGATGTTCAGTTAGAATATTACCATGTAGTCTATGAATCCGGTTGGCACATCGATATTGAATCGATCAGACAAGCGATAACTCCAACAACAAAAGCAATCATTCTCATTCATCCTCACAACCCAAGCGGGATGTATGTGAAACAGTATGAGTTTGATGCAGTAAAAGAAATTGCGTTGAAGCATAACCTTGCATTCATTGTTGACGAAGTGTTTCGTGAGTATGCATTTCATCCTGCACAGGAAATGATATCAAGTGCAACTGAATCGGAAGTATTAACATTTACGCTGAATGGTATTTCTAAAATGCTTGGGTTGCCGCAAATGAAACTCGGATGGATAATTGTATCCGGAACTCCGCCTGATGTTCATGAAGCAGTTGAACGATTAGAAATATTGTGCGATACATTTTTATCGGTTAATACTCCCGTTCAAATTGCTCTTCCCACCCTCTTTGATGACGGACTATCAATCAGAGAACAAATTCAAGTTCGCATTTGTTCTAATTATAACTTTTTAAAATCAGCCGTCCACCGGTATTCTAAACTCTCCGTATTATTATCTGAGGGGGGCTGGTACGGCATTATCCGTGTCCCGGCAATTAAAACCGATGAAGATTGGGCTTGTGAAATCCTTACAAAAACAGGGATTCTCGTCCAACCGGGTTACTTTTTCGATTTTGAAAGTGAAGGGTATCTTCTTGTTAGTTTATTGGTTAGAGAAGATATGTTTCGATTATGTGTTGAGCAATTGTTTGAATATGTTGAGTTACATTCGTTATAGTATGCAACTTTATAATAGAATAGTCGTTGTATAGTGTAAGTATTGAAAAATTAATATGTCATTGCGAGGAGTCTCGCTATCAATTATCAAAGCGAGACGACGAAGCGATCTCCATTAGCATTGTATAGTGATTGGGGATTGCTTCACCCTCCCGCCCTAATCCATGTTGGCGAGAGGATTCGCAATGACGTTCTCGTTAACCCTCTATTTTTTTTTACTGTTATGTCATCCGATTCATATCTTCGCACACAAAATTTGTGCCGTTACTACAAACGGGGTACACATGAAGTGCGCGCATTGCACGATGCTTCTATTGAAGTGCATCGCGGCGAGCTATTAGGCCTCGTTGGTTCATCCGGCTCAGGCAAGACTACTCTGCTCAATCTTCTCGCAGGTCTTGATACCCCTACAACGGGAAGTGTCGAGTTTAACGGAACCGCTCTTACGACAATGTCACGCCGTCAACGGTCTGCTTACCGGGCTCATAAAGTGGGGATGGTATTTCAATCGTTTAATTTAATCTCCTCCTATACGGCACTGCAAAATGTTGAGATGGCTTTATACTTTAATGATACGCCTACAAACAATCGAAAACATCTTGCAACGGAAATTCTTGAACAACTTGGATTAGGTGACAGGCTAACTCATAAACCCGCCGATCTTTCCGGCGGAGAGCAACAACGTGTCGCGTTAGCCCGTGCAATTGTTAAAAAACCCGAAGTGTTGTTTGCCGATGAACCGACAGGAAACCTTGATTTTGAAAACACTCAACAAATCATCACACTCCTTACAGATTTAAATCGTGATGGACTCACCATTGTCTTGGTCACACACAATTTAGATATGGCAAACACATATTCTCATCGCGTGATTCGTATGCAATACGGGAAGGTTATAGGAGAATCAGCTCAATGACAATACGCGACTTACTTACCGTATCTACCGGGAATATGTGGCGGATGAAATTCCGTGCGTTTCTCACAATCATGGGTGTTGTCATTGCTATTGCCGCATTCGTTTCGATGTTGTCGTTCGGGGCGGGAAATCAGGAATACATTGAAAACCAGTTTAATAAATTGGGTTTATTTTCCACCATGCAGGTGTATCCGAAAACAAATGCCAATCCCTCGGATACCGCCAAACACGCACCTCTTGATAACTCAGCTATTGAACGTCTTGCTAAAATTCGCGGTGTAAATCTTGTCTATCCGTATGATGCTTTTTCTGTTACCGTGCATTATGATGACTCGACCACCGATTCGAAAGCGCAGGCTTTACCGTATGCCGCAATACAGACGAAACTCTTTGCAAATATGGAAAAGGGAAGATCGTTCTTAAACGATAGTGCGAAAGAGACGATCATTTCTTCCAAATTGATGACACAACTTGGGTTCACTTCGCCTGAGTCTGCAATCGGGAAATCATTGATTGTTTCCGTGAAAGTTTCTGTTATTGATAGCGGGTTATCTCACATCATTATGGATAGAGGAGAGAGTCTGCTTGACAGAGCAAAACGGATTCATTATGATTCATTACTTCACAGAACATATCGTAATTCTGTCCTTCGCTCAGAAGCGAACGAACTTCTGCGTCGTTTTGTCAACGGATTTATGAATGCAAAAGAAACCATTAGCGATACACTAATCATTTGCGGTGTGCGCGAATTAAAACCGGGGAGCAGATTACGGATAGAACCAATGATTATCCCGTTTGCTACGGCATCACTATTCAGTTCGCGGGGAATGGGTGGAAGTCCGCTTGATATGATGTCATCGTTCACAAGCGGAACATTATTTTCTCAGGGTGATAATGGCGGAGGAAAAACATTTTCAATGGTCACAATTGATTTTGATCCTTCCTTTCCGTTTCAATCGATTAAGGATTCGGTTGAGGCAAGCGGGTTCAGAACATTCAGTTTTGCAGAACAGTTTAAAGAGATACAAAAAGCATTTTTCTATTTTGATCTGGGGCTTGGTGTAGTCGGATTAATTGCATTGATTACTGCATCACTTGGTATCATCAATACAATGGTCATGTCGGTGAATGAACGGAAACGAGAAATCGGTGTTCTTAAATCACTCGGCGCGGATGAATCCGACATACGGTATTTATTCCTTGTTGAATCGGGTATTATTGGTGTTATTGGAACATCCGCGGGGATATTTATCGGTTGGGGAATAACACGTATCGTATCGGCAGTTGCGCAATCGTATATGGAGCGTGAAGGTATTACCGCAATGGAATTATTCTCACTTCCTTTATGGTTGATTGGAATCGCTCTTGTCATTGGCATTGGCGTAAGCATTGTTGCCGGGTTTTACCCCGCGGCGCGTGCATCGCGGGTAGATCCGGTGGCGGCGTTGAGGAATGAGTAGCAAATATTACAATATACGATCCCACCTTGCGGGAAAGCTTTAATTTGTCTAATCCTTGAGGCAACGGACGCTGAAACCATGCACCTTGCCGCTACCGAAAAAGTTGATATTGTAAGCGAGCTCAACTAGGAAAAGGCCGTATGCACTTGTTACATCGTACTCCATGGAACTCTAAAATAAAGTGCTACCTCCTTTATCTTCGAAGCTACCATAATCGTTCCGGGTGCCCGAAAGCAAAGCAGAGAATCCACTAATGTTTGTACCTGCGCCCCCTCCGGTTCCTTGCTCCACTGCCTTTAATGCGTTTCCATCTGCTTCCACAGAACTACCAAGCTTCATAAATTCTCCCTGTGTCGGTATATGCCAACCTGTTGGGCATATTCCTTGTGCGCCTCTTGTTGTTACATACTGCATCGCTTCATCCCATTGGTACAATCCTCCATACATTGTGCAATTTGCAGAATTATCACCGTAACAATATTTCTCTATTAAATTATTGTTTGTTTGATTTGTATTTCCGCTTATCATCGCCCCTACATCAAGGTTTTCTTTCATCCAGCATTGCGTACCTATCTCTACGGTTGTGTATGTTTCTCCTCCATAACTTATAGTCATTGTACCTGCACATGGTGCCGCCGGAGATGAACCCCAATTCAATACTCCCGCCTGAGTTGTCTTCACCCAATAGCCTGCTCCTTTCTGGAGTGTATCTGTTGCTGTGTATCCGGTAGGCGTGTACCCAAAATATAACGATGTTACAATTCCAGGTGGTTCACTTGTTAATAAACCAATAAATTTGGTTGATAATGCCCCAACCATATTCCAACCTGCTTGAACTTTTACACTATCCTCTGCATGAAGCATTGAAATGAAAAATATAAACAAAGTAAATATGATTGTCATGTGTTTCATCCTGTATCCCTTTACAAAAATAATTATTATTGTTGTGCCGTCATGCTTTCAGCCATGCTCACCCGGCAAACAAGTATATTAACATTGCCGATCCGGTTATCGGCTACTACTTCATTTTCTCTTCCAACTTTCGTTTTACATCCACCCATTCACTATCAATAATACTAAAGTAAACAGAGTGGCGAAGCCTTCCGCCAAGCGTTATCATGTGGTTGCGGAAGATACCCTCTTCTTTCGCACCGATACGAAGCAGTGCGTTGCGTGACCGTTCGTTTAACGAGTCAGTTTTAAATTCAACTCGGATACAGCCAAGCGTTTCAAATGCGTGTTGTAATAACAGATATTTCATTTCGGTATTGACAACGGATCTCTGCCACACTTTTGCAATCCACGTCCACCCTATTTCAAGACGGCGGTGTGTTTGATCTATATTTCCATACCTGCTACTCCCTATCGCTTTGCCCGATTGCTTTTCGATGATGGCAAACGGCAACGCACTTCCCTCTGCTTGTCCTTGCATTGCAGTCTCGATATACCTCTTCAAATCTTCAGGCGTTTTAATCATCGTCGTCGTGAGTCGCCATAAATCTTCATCAAGCCCCACCTCACACAATTGTGCATGATGGTGCATGGTAAGCGGCTCAAGACGGATATACGTACCTTCGAGAGTAACCGGGGTTATCTTCATTTTATATCATCCCAGTCTTCATCATCTACTTCACAAAGAACAGATTCAAGGTCATTAAATTTTATTGCTTCGGGTGGCATGGGAAGTAACGGCAAATCGAATTGAGTATTCAAACCCTTTACAACCGTACGCATTCTGAAATATTTACCATTCCCAAAATCAATATACAACGGTACAAACATTTGGAAGTTTTCACTTACCCCTTCTGTTTGGACTTTACAACTTACTTTGTATTTGCCATCTTCTGTTTTTTCTGTTTTATATGCAAACTTGTATTTTGGAATCCCGGTATTGTACACCCATTGATCGAAGAACCAGTCCATTTTGCCACCAACATGTTTCTCAACTATTTGCTTGAAATCATCGGTAGAGGCGCGTTTCCCCTTATAGGTAGTATAAAAATCTTTTAATATTTCATTAAAACGATCTTCTTTCATCGTTTTTAGATCAAGGAGCATATTCCGTAACATGTGAAGAACCCACGCCCCCTTTTTATAAATGATAAGGTCATAGTCTCCTCCAGTTTGAGAGCTTTCTGTTCGATTGCCTAACCAGATAGGACCCGCCTGCTGACCGCTTCCGAAAAGGAATTTTCTGTTTGTCAGAATTTCCTCTTTCCAGTCGGTAAGCATATCAAAGAACTTCTCATTATCTTTTAATGCTTGCTGCATAAACAGCAACCCGCAATAATCGGCAATGCCTTCATTCAACCACAAATCATGATATGACTGAATATCGACACCATTGCCAAACCATTGATGAGCTACTTCATGAGCATAATACACCTCGGCCCATCCCTCTTTTTCACTTAATTCGTTTTTAAATTGAAAGGCCGCCCATGAGATATGAATAAGTCCCGGAAATGACATACCATGAAGATACGGTACCTGTGTGACATATAATTTCTTGAACGGGTAGTCTCCAAACATAGAGTAAAATAATTTCGCGCTCTGCTGTACTTCCTCAGCAATCCGGTCTTCCATATCACCGGAAGAAAGAATCATATACTCCATAAAAAGTTGAGCAAGTTCTGTCTTTCCTGTTTTTGAATAGAGAAGTTCTACTTCAGGAATGCTATCATTTTTTAATGTAACCTCCTCAAAGATACCAAGATTAAACGATGCGTAACCAACAGGCGTTTTACTTATCCAGTGAGATGTTGTCACTTCATCTTTTGTATCACTTGAAACACAATCGCCTATTGAAGCAAGTTTATATTTTGAGGAATAATGAAATGTGATATCGAAGGTTGAAGACATTCTATTGCCATACCGCGGAAACCACTCACCCTCTGCTTCCAATCCTATCCATCCATATTCATCTATTTTCTTGAGCGCTCTTCCATGATAGGCAATACGTAAAGAATACACCTCCCCCTTATGCAATGTGGAATCCAGTTTAAGCCATACATCCGGATTTTCTTCCACGCTCCAGCATGTAAGTCTTTTTCCATCCATCCACATTACGGAATCTGCAACTAACGATCTTCGCGATGAAGAGTACAACCACAAATCTAACCATTTTGGGTTCTCATCATTCATGGTAAATGTCATCGTACTAACGCCGCTAAAATCAAGCGTGCTATTGTCTTGGATAGTGCAATCAAGGGTATACCCAGTTATACTAATACGCTCTTTACTGATATTTTTTACTGTTGTTTCAACCAGCGGATACTGAACGATTTTTTCAAATACATCGTTATTTTCCATTTTTAGCCGTACTTCCTCTTCAGCATAAGGGTCAATCATAAATGCCCACTCCGGATCTTCGATGTGAGCATAAAATAATCCGCTATGGTCATGTTCAAATAATGTTCTCAAGATATCTGTGTGAAAATAACTGCCGTCATCATCACTCAAATGCTTAAGACAACTGCGTATTTCATGATCTGCACTTTTCGTATTTTCGCTTGGCTCAAATGTTAATGATGAGAGAAATTCTTGATACGTAGAATCGCTGAACATCATGAACATCATAGTAAATTGCTGGTTGACTGACTTTTTATCATAAAAGCGAGCAAGTTGTTCCTGCTCAATCGTGGTAGGAGGTGTAAACGAAAAAGTACCTTGTCCGATAAAGATTGCGGCACATTCTTCATCAAGAACGGGAGTACATAAATAGAGTTTGCCTTCTGAAAGAGCGAATGTTGCTTCGTCTCGACGGAGCATATAACTTGTTACAGTAGCAACCTTAACAGGATCGGCATGTAATTGCATTACTTCATCGTATGCAATTTTATAAGGGTGGATATTCTCCTTCTCCTCCCCGTACATGTACAATTGAATCGTAAAAATGAATAAGAACGATAAAGAAATGATTTTTGCAAACTGCCTGAAACTTGTTTCCATGGTCTTTCCTCAAAACAACAATGGTACATCAGTGACGAGTTAATTATGTTCTTTGCCGAATACTAAAAAGAGTATGAACTATTTTTCAATATCCGGTATGCCCTCGGGATGTTCCCTCAATAACAATTCTCACAATCTCTGAAAGCAAATTGTTTGTAAAACTAAAAACAGTACTACGTATTAAGGCAACTCCTTATGCCTTAATATACTATTTTTATTTTTTACCTGCTTGATAGACAAGCGATTCCAGCACAAATTCTTTAAACAACGGGTGCGCCTTCGTTGCTCGCGAACGGAGTTCGGGATGGAACTGTCCGGCTACAAACCATGGGTGACCGGGAAGTTCAATGATTTCTACGAGGTTATTAGTCGGACATACACCGGTAAACATCATTCCGTGTTTCTGAAGAATATCTTTGAACGCGTTATTCACTTCGTAGCGGTGACGGTGACGCTCGCTGATTAATTCCTTATGATATGCTGAAAAGGTTTTTGTCCCTTTTGTTATTTTGCATGGATACGAACCAAGCCGCATTGTCCCCCCGTAAGCGCTCACTCTCTTCTGTTCAATCATCAAATCAATAACATTCTGATCTGTCTGAACAAACTCCGTACTATTCGCGCGTGAGAGGCCGCATACGTTTCTTGCGAATTCGATAACCGCACATTGTAACCCCAAACAAATTCCAAAAAAAGGAATTTTGTTTTCACGAACATATTGGATTGCTTTAATTTTTCCTTCGACTCCGCGTTCGCCAAAACCGGGAGCGACGAGCAATCCTGAACAATCTGCTAAATATTGTTCTGCACCATGATCTTCAACATCTTCCGCACTAATCCATTTAATATGAACTTTGGCATTATTCGCCGCGCCTGCATGAATAAAAGATTCCGTTATGCTTTTATAAGCATCCTGATGCGCCGTATATTTACCGCATATCCCTATCGTGACTTCCCGTTGCGGGTTCATTAAATTGTGAACATACTTCTTCCACTGGGAAAGATTGGGTCGTGGGCATGTAAGATCTAATTTTTCAAGGATGGTTTCATCAAGACCTTCTTCCAAAAATTGTAACGGTACTTGATAAATTGTTTCCGCATCATGAGCGCTGGCTACGCACTCAACTTCTAAATTAGTAAAGAGCGCAATCTTTTCTCGAAGTTCTTTCGTCAACGGTTGTTCACAACGACAAATCAAAACATCAGGTTGGATACCGATTTCAAGAAGTGTTTTTACGCTATGTTGTGTAGGCTTTGTTTTAATTTCTCCTGCCGCTTTAATAAACGGAACGAGAGTCACATGTACATCAATGGCATTTTTCTTCCCTTTAGAAAGCATGAATTGTCTAATGCCCTCTAAGAATGGAAGACTTTCGATATCACCGACAACGCCACCAACTTCCGTAATAACCACATCATACTTTCCTGTTTTCCCCAATGCTTCAATGCGTCGCTTTATTTCATCCGTGATATGGGGAATTACCTGTACTGTTTCACCAAGAAAATCACCGTTTCGTTCGCGAGTAATAATTTCGTGATAAATTTGCCCGGTTGTGGAATTATTCGCCCTTCCCATATTCTCATCCAGAAACCGTTCATAATGTCCAAGATCGAGATCTGTTTCTGCTCCGTCTTCCGTGACATATACTTCGCCATGTTGATACGGGTTCATCGTCCCCGGATCAACATTGATATATGGATCGAATTTTTGAATAGTGACTCGCAATCCACGCGATTTTAAAAGCAATCCAATGGAAGCCGCCGCAATACCTTTACCAAGCGAAGAAACAACTCCACCGGTAATGAAAATATATTTTACTTTATCTTTATCTTTTGCCATAATTATTTTACTGTTAAAGTTCCTGAAGTGACAATACCGCCTGAAAGAACAAGTTTCAATCCTTCTTCAACACTCATATCTAATACCTTTAGTGTATCAACCGGAAGAAGAACCATCACCCCTGATGTGGGATTGGGTGGATTGGGTATATAGATGCTTGCCATTGCATGGTCGCCTATATCATCTTTAATACAAAGCTCATTAGTCATAAATCCGATGGTGAACATACCGATGCGGGGATACTCTACAAAAACCACTTTCCTGAACGATTGCCCTTTACCGCCAATTTGAAATGCACCCATCAAATCTTTCATTGCGCTGTAAATAGAACGCGCCAACGGTATTGAAGTGATAATTTTTTCGAATAACCTAAAGATTGCTTTCGCAATAAGATTTCCGGAAAGAGCGCCAACGATGAGGATAAATACAATCATCGTAAGAAAACCTAATCCCATTATTTCCTTGCCAAGTATCTTATGGTAAATGGGACCCATAATGCCATCAACTGTTTCAAAGAGTAAACGTAATACCGCAAAAGTAATAACAGCGGGAATCATAACAACGACCCCGCGGGCAAACATTAGGCGGACACCGCTCCAAAAGGTATGTTTCTCTTCTTCTTCGCTCATTATCTCTTCTCAGATTGTTGTTGAATAATGGCACGTACCCGTTCAGCATCCTCAGCTGTATCAATCGGGATGCTGTCAAATTCAGTTATAGCAGTTTTAATTTTAATTCCATGTTCAAGAATTCTTAACTGCTCAAGTTTTTCAGCTTGTTCAAGAAGCGATTCCTGCCACGAAGAATATTCTAATAATGTTGATCGTCTATACACATATAAACCTATATGCTTGAAGAATGTATGTCGTTCCAGCCAATCTTCTTGTTGTTTGACTTCACGTAAATGCGGGATTGTCGACCTACTGAAATACATCCCAAAGCCATTAGTATCGGTAACAACCTTAACAATATTCGGATTAACTAACTCTTCGAAGGATTCAATTTTTTTAATCAGCGTTCCTACAAACACCTGCTCATCATCAATAAGCGGCTGAATCGCCTGATCAATCATTTGTGGTGCAATCAGTGGTTCATCTCCTTGAATATTAACAACAATTGCCGCGTCCGTTACTTCCTTCGCAACTGCCGCGACTCTGTCACTTCCCGATTTTAATTCAGGGGAAGTCATCATCACTTCACCCCCAAAAGATGTAACAACCTTCACTATTTCCTCATTGTCGGTTGCAACAATCACACGGGTAAGAAGTTTGGATTGCTTCGCTTGTTCATAAACACGCTGAACCATTGTTTTACCGCATAAATCGACCAACGGTTTGGCAGGCAACCGAACAGAAGCGTAACGCGCGGGAATAACACCAAGGATTGTCTTGCTCATAAGGTTACTTTATCACTTTGGGGACTTTGAAAAATTTCTCGTTTTTAGAAGGCGCATTTTTCAACATCTCTTCCTGCGGATACGATGGTTCCTGCTTATCCTCACGGAAAACATTTTGTAATTCGATGACATGAGAAAGCGGTTCTACGTTCGAGGTATCAAGTTCGTTTAATTTTTCCATGTATGAAAGAATATCATTCAACTGATGGGTGAATTTTTCTTTTTCTTCTTCGGTATATTCGAGCCGGGCTAATTTTGCAACGTGCTCAACATCTTTCATGGTAACTGACATTGGGGTTTTCCCTATTGATTGATATAATGTTGTTCTATTGATTGATGAACTAAATCCATCACTTCAAGTTCTGATGATTTGCCCCCTTCATCGGGTGGCGCAATCGGTTTTTCTATTGTAAGAGTAATCGTCCCTGGAGTAATTTTAAATGTACTTCGAGACATTACGGTGTAACTTCCATTTATGATAACCGGAACAATCGGCACACCGGCCTTCGTTGCAATGTTAAACGCCCCGCGTTTAAATGGTTGCAGTTTTCCGTCGCTTGTTCGTGTTCCTTCGGGAAAAAGTAAAACAGAGTCACCGTTTTTAATTCTATTGATAGCTCTATCAAGGCTTTGTTGCGCTTCAACTCCTCTTCCCCGGTTGATAGCGATATACATCCCGGTCCATCTCATCGCCCACCCAAAAATAGGGATACGTTCCAATTCTTTTTTATATACTATACGTAGCCGGTTTGTGCCAAGACCGATCATTGCGGCGGGGATATCATAATAACTTGCGTGATTGGCTACAAAAATGCAGGAACGGGAATCCGGGATATTTTCAAGTCCTTTTACTGATATTTTCACACCGCCGAGTGCTAACAATCCCTTATACCAAAATCCTACAAGAGAATCAAACAAGGCATTATTCTTGTATACTATCATCGCGACAATACAAACGATTGACATAATAATAGTAAACGGTACAATAAGTAATATTTTGATTATTGTTAACAACATAGATTAAAAAAGGGGGAGAACGAAAAAGAGGTGAGGGGACACTGAGGCTAAGGCTTTATTAGAGGGAGTATTTCTAAGCCTTTTTAACATTCCACACCGCGCCGACGAAACTTAGATATCAACATGACTAAGCAAAGTACGAAAAGTGTAAACGATATGCAAAAGTGATTTTTTTTTTCTCGTTTCACTTATTTTCCTTACTTTCTAAAAGAAAATCAATGAAGTCAATCGGAAACATACAATCCAATTCTGATCTACAACATGCAGTTGTTACCTGCCGGCGATGTCCTCGTTTGCTGCAATGGAGAGAACAGGTAGCGGCTGAGAAAGTAGCACGGTTCATGGATTGGGATTATTGGGGAAAACCTGTACCAAGTTTTGGCGATATCAACGCCCATTTGCTTATTGTAGGGTTAGCTCCCGCGGCGCATGGAGCAAATAGAACAGGAAGAATGTTTACAGGCGATAGAAGCGGCGATTGGCTTTACAGAACACTACACAAATTCGGTTTTGCAAGTCAGCCCGAATCCATATCACGGGATGATGGAATGCAACTGCATGATTGCTATATTACTGCTACACTTCATTGCGCTCCTCCTCTCAATAAACCGACAGCAGAGGAAACCATCGCTTGCAGATCATTTTTATTACAGGAATTTGAGCAATTAAAAAATGTTTCCGTTATTGTGGCTCTTGGAAAAATCGCCCATGATGCCGTATATGATTCTTTCAGAAAGCTCAATACAACAACATTAACAAAACGCCCTGCGTTCAAACATTGCGGCACGCATCAACTCAGCGAAAAGATTACGTTGTTCGCTTCGTATCATCCAAGCCAACAGAATACATTTACCGGAAAACTAACACAACCAATGTTTGATGAGGTATTCCGTAAAGCAAGAACGATAATTGAGAAGAAATAACCTGGCAAGAACCAAATAACGAATAACAATTTTTCATTCGGTAAACAATTATAGAATCACACACACGTTAAATGAACAACATATTAACAAGGAAAAAAGCATGAATCAAGAATTTGAAAAGAAAGTATTCATCGTTACAGGCGCATCAAGCGGAATTGGAAAAGCGACTGCACATCTGGCGGCACAACGCGGCGCACTTGTTACAATCGTTGCAAGGCGGGAAGATAAACTTCGCGAAGCCGCACTGGCAATGAGTCCGGACCATGTAGAAATTGTTGCGGCAGATATAACAAAAGAAAAAGATCGCGCAATGATTATCCAAACCACGATTGATCGATTTGGGGGTATAGATGTTCTTGTGAATGCGGCAGGTATTATCGGCAATGGTACAATTGAAAACACCACACTTGAACAATGGGATTTCATGTTCGATATCAACCTGCGTGCATTATTCCGCCTAACACAGCAGGCGCTTCCCTCTATCATAGAACGAAAGGGAAACATCGTTAATGTATCAAGTGTGACTGGAATTCGCTCATTTCCGAATGTTTTGGCATATTGTGTCAGTAAAGCAGGGGTTGACCAACTCACTCATTGTGCGGCACTGGAATTAGGTCATAAAGGCGTTCGTATCAACGCAATAGATCCGGGAGTTGTTGTCACCAATTTACACCGTACCAGCGGAATGCCCGAAGAATCATATTCTAAATTTCTTGACCATGGAAAAACCACGCATCCGATAGGCAGAGTTGGAACACCTGAAGAAGTCGCAGAACTCATCCTCTTCCTCGCCTCGGATCGCGCCGGATGGATAACCGGTGCAAGTTATAGCATTGATGGCGGTCGGGCACAAACATGTGCACGGTAAGAATCGTATAAAAATTAAATGGTATAAGGTAAACGGAAATGATGCAAGATGCAATATATTGGATACAAGATACACGACGAAAGAACAAAAACCTGTATCCACCATCAAACATCTTGAATCATCATTAAATTATTCATACTAACTCAATAAGATCATGAATGCAACCATTCGACCTTATTGACAAACAAACATAAATAGCCCACGACTTCAGTCGTGGGGCAGTGTATTAACCGAATATATAACCGATTTATCGGTTTCCAATATTTCATTCTCTATATCGTCATAATAATTTTTATTTTTTTTATGAGTACGAAAACAGCAAAGAATCCTCACTCCATAGCGACACGCGCTATTCACGGAAAACATACACACGCATTCAAAGGACCGGTTGCTAATCCTATCTATCAAACAAGTACGTATCGGTTTGAATCATCTGAAGATGCAATTCGTTACGCACAAGGCGATTCGAAAGTACTTGTCTATACACGTTACCATAATCCTACAGTTAACGAAGTGGAAGATCGTATCGCCCTCATGGAAGGTGGAGAATCTGCTGCATTGTTTTCATCCGGAATGGCGGCCATCTCAACAACTATTCTTTCTCTTTGCCAACAAGGAGATGATGTGATTAGCACACCTGCGTTGTACGGCGGCACATATCGTTTTTTCCGTGATACATTACCGGGATACGGAATCAATGTCAACTATGTTGACCCGAATGCTCTGGAAGATTTATTATATCTCATCACTCCCACAACAAAAGCCATTTACTTAGAATCTCCCACAAACCCAACACTTGCTCTTGTTGATATTCAAAAACTTGTTTCGTTCACACGTAAGGTTGAAAAGGAACTTCACATCAAAATTGCAATTATTATCGATAATACATTTGCAACTATTCTCAATCAAGATCCATTTGCCCTTGGGGTTGATATTATTGTGGAAAGCACTACTAAATATCTCGGCGGTCATGCCGATTTACTCGGTGGTGTTGTTATTGGCTCGGAAAAGACTATTGAAAAAGTAAAAGGATTGGCAAAACATCTTGGCGGATGTGCTGATCCCTTCGCTGCATTTTTATTAGACAGAAGCCTTAAAACATTTGAACTTCGTGTACAACGTCAAAACGAAAATGCACTTACATTAGCCCATTCGCTTGAAAAACACCCAAAAATTAACCGTGTTATTTATCCGGGACTTCCTTCGCACCCGCAACATAAACTTGCAAAAAAGCAGATGTCTGGCTTCGGCGGGATGGTAACAATTGAAGTGAAGGGCGGGGTAAAAGCCGCAGTACATGTATGCGATAATCTGAAAGTTGCAATTAATGCAATGTCGCTTGGTGGAGTAGAAACATTGGTGAGTATCCCTGTTTACTCATCTCACGTAAACATGAGTGATGGCGAACTTGCAAAACACGGAGTAACACCGGGAATGATTCGTATCTCTGTTGGTGTAGAAGGCATAAATGATTTAATCGAAGATTTCAATCAGGCATTAAAGAAGGCTTGATTCTTAAACAACGTACAGTAAAAAAACAAGGGCTGTCTCAAAAGTCAAAGAATGCTGTAGCCGCACCCTTGATGGGTGCGTTTTCAGATCAAAAACGCAGGCATGAAGCCTGCGCCTACACCTTATTACAACTTATGAGACAGCCCATTACGTTTTTTAAACACCATCATAAACCGATTATCGGTTTACCTAATATCATTATAAATCACTTCTCAATGATGCGAATACTTACAGACGACTTAACACACTCGTATCAACATTACCGCCGCTGAGTATCGCGCAAACTTTCTTTCCCTTTAACCCCATTGCATTTTTCATTATTGCCGCCGAAGCTACTGCACCTGTTGGCTCTACAAGTGTTTTCATTCGTTCAAGGAAAAACTTCATCATCGGAAAAATATCGTCATCAGAAATAGTAATAACATCATCAACATAGTTCATAATGATTTCAAAGTTCAACGTTCCAACCGAAAGCGTCCTCATTCCGTCGGCAATGGTGTTTGCCTTTTCAAGTTTACAAATCCTTTTTTCACGGAACGTATGGTAACAATCATTCGCTCCTTCCGTTTCAACGCCTATCACTTTCACTGTTGGGCATAAACCTTTCGCCGCAATAGCGCTTCCTGAAATCAACCCTCCCCCTCCAACCGGGACAAAGAGATAATCAAGCTCTTTTAAATCTTGCATCGCCTCCAATGCCGCCGTTCCCTGCCCTGCAATAAGTTTGGGATCATTGTACGGGTGGAGTAAGGTATACCCATGTTTTTCTATTTGTTCGGCAGTTGTACGTTCACGGTCACCAGTCAGAGTACCGCAAAAGATCACTTCCGCGCCATACCCTTTCGTCGCCTCAACCTTACTTGTTACGGAATCGTGCGGCATCACCACAACCGCCTTTATTCCAAACAATTTAGCCGCCAAAGCAACCCCTTGAGCATGATTCCCCGATGAGTGAGCAATAACCCCCCGTTTTCGTTCTTCTTCCGATAACGATGCTATTTTATTATACGCCCCACGGAATTTAAATGCCCCAATTCGTTGCAAATTCTCAGCTTTAAAGTACACAGTATTTCCATTCATTAAATTAAACGTGCTTGATGAAAGCAACGGTGTTCTATGCACCACCGGAGAAAGTACGTTATACGCTTGTTGAACATCCTGAAGTGTAACCATAACCGCCTTCAAAAAATTATATTGTATTGTTATCGATTCGATTGATTTTCTCCGATGTCTCATATCATCTACAAGAGAAACCAAATCAAGAATTAATATACTAAAATATAAACCTTCATTGAATTCCATTCGTCCTTATAGTAGAGACTTACTGGTGGTTCAAAAATATTCTTTGTAATATCGGAATTATTTTTGTCCCTCTATTGCTATTTCTTTCTCTTTTTGTTATTATCTATACAGTACGTCAATAGCCTAATAGTCTCTTCTGTCTGGTTGAACTAATATTTTATTTGAGCTATTGACAATAACGCGACAGTTCCACCCGGTGCGGCAATCATTGTTGTTCGCACAAGATTGTTCTTTGGTACCATGCCGTAGATCATTACACCTTGAACTTGGAGAACACCGTTATATCATATTTGTTACCGTTTACTAAAAAAGTAACTAACCTTTCTTCTTATTGTCTTAAACCGGTACTGCATCCGTTTCAACGTGCATGTAAAATACAAACCGGTCTACGTATTCGAAGTTCGGTTATCAATCTCTCCTTAAAAATCTCAAAAGGGTATGTTTCCCTTTACGGAATATCTACGCATTCAAGGCGCAATCGTATCTGTTCCATATTTCCGGCTATACTTGTTCAACGAATATTAACCCTAATTCCTCATTACTAACCATAAGGAAGATTATTATGAAAATATCTACCTTTTTATCTGTTCTCTTTGTTGTTGTGCTTCTTGTCCAAACATCGTTTGGTCAGGTGGCAACTTCCGGTAAAATAACCGGAAAGATAACGGACAAAGAATCCGGTCAACCACTCATTGGCTGTAACGTCCTCATTGAAAACACCCACCTGGGCGCGACAACCGATCCTTCAGGAGAATATTTTATTCTCAACGTTCCCGTCGGGACGTACACACTGAAAGCTTCAATGATTGGCTACCAAGAAATAACAATTAAAAATGTCCATGTGAGCGCCGGATTTACCACAACGCAAGTTATCGCCCTCTCACAATCAGCAGTTCAGGTAGGAGAAGTTGTTGTGCAAGGAACGCGCTTGCTTATCCAACGGGACCAAACCAATAGCACCTCGATTACCGGCGCGGAAGAAATTAAAAATCTGCCGCTTCGAGGATTTGAAGGTGTTGTACAAACCAAAAGCGGTGTCGTTTCGGGTCGTGGCACAGATAATAACACATTCTTCACTCGTGGTGGACGTTCTAACGAAACAGTCATCTTCGTTGATGGTTTTGAGCAAAACAATTTACTTACCGGACAATCAACCGTGAGCGTCAATGGAAATTCTATTCAGGAAGTCCAGACGCAGGCTGGTGGATTCAGTGCTGAATATGGACGAGCGCTTTCAGGTGTTGTGAGTGTCTCTACCAAAGAAGCAACCCCTAAGTATTCAGCCCAATTTGAGGCAGAAACTGATGGTTTTATGGGAAAAGAGTCACATGGGTATAACATTTACAATCTTTCATTAAGCGGACCCCTTGTCCCGGATTATGATAAGATTACACTTTTCCTCTCAGGAGAATTAAAAAACCTGGCAACCTCACGTGCTACCCAGGGAACAGTCGGCCGTGTATATATGAATAATCAGTTCCAAAATTGGGACAAAGGCTATCTTCCTAATGATAGAAATGATGGTTACACATTACAGGGCAAACTTACGTATCGGTTATCCCCAACAATGAAATTGAATGTGAATGCTATCCATTCAAACTTCACCAAACAAACCTATACCGACGTATACAAATATAATCTTGACCACTCACCCTGGGATCAAGACAAAAATTTCACGGTATCGGGAACGTTGACCTATACACTCAGTAACTCAACATATATGGAAGTCAGTGCCGCATATTTTTCAACTGATCATTTCAGCGGTGACGGTGTGTATCGTCAGGATTTTAAACGATATCAACTTGAAGCGGGTAATGACAACCCGTATAACCTATACGACCCGGAACGTGGCGGATTTTTCATTCCTGAAGGTTGGGAACGTTATCAAGGAAACAATAAAGATACAACGGGAAAAGCACAGTATTTAGCAGATAACGGTCTAACCGAGTATGCAACCAAAGCAGATAGATATGATCCCTATGGTTTATATTTTGCTCCCGGATATGCACGAAGATTTTATCAACAATATCAGGCATCCTATTTTAGTCCGAAAGTAAATATTGTCAGCCAATTAAATCAACACCACGAAATTAAGGTAGGTTTCGAGTATCGGTATAATTGGTTAAGCTATTACGAGAACCGGGAAGCAAATTTAGGAACCAATTCCAGTTTAATCAATGCCTACGGATATACACTTGATGGCGTTGAGGATGTAAATGGAAATGGCGGCTATCTTGATGGCGAACGGAATCCGTTTGATATTTCATTATTCGCCCAAGATAAAATCGAAGATGAAGGGCTTGTTGTTAACGCAGGTATCCGCTTCGATTTCTTTAATGCGAATACCAAATCACTGAAAGATGAACAAGATCCGCTCGGTGCTAATCAAGTGCCCCCCGGAGATCCAAGAGCAAAAATTGCAGATGCAGGTGATTTTTCTGAAACAAAAACGGAACAACAAATCAGCCCTCGTTTAGGAATAGCGTTTCCGGTTACGGATAAAACTGTATTTCATTTTAACTACGGGAAATTTTTCCAGCAATCAAGTTTAACAGACCTCTATTATGGCTCATACTTGATTGAGTTCAAAGCGCTTCATGGTTCGCCTACGTATGCTACTCAAAATCCGAACCTTCGCCCCGAACAAACAACATCGTACGAAGTCGGCCTTACACAACAGATGACCGATAACGTGAAATTCTCGGTTTCGGCATATTACAAAGACACGAAAGATTTGGTAAACTTAAAATTAACTCCAACAACAGCGGCTGGCGGCGCATCTCTGTATCTGCTCACCAATCAAGATTATGGTACGATTAAGGGAATTGATGCCGATATCGAAATTCGTCGCGTTGGTTTACTATCAGGCAGACTTGCATACAGTCTCGCTTTTGCAAATGGTACCGGTTCACAGAGTGTGGGTAATTTCAACGCAGTATGGTTGGGATATAATACTGCAAAATTCACTCAACCTCTCGATTTCGACCAGAGACATACCATCTCAGCAAATGTCGATATTCGAAATGACGTTGCCGGTGGAACAGGCACATTCGATAATGCCGGACTTAATGTATTGCTCACGGCACGTAGCGGTTTCCCCTATACTCCAACCGAGGAATACAATGCGGCAACACGTACGGTTACAGGCGGCGTTCCGAAGGATAATCCGCTCGATGGCGTAAATACCAGAACTGGTCCCTGGACGTTTAGAATAGACTTAAAATTAGATAAAGAAATTAACTGGGGTCCATTCTCTACTGACGTGTATATCAGAGTACTGAATTTACTGAACACTGAAAACATTCTTGGCGTGTATCAAGCAACCGGTGACGCAGGTTCCGATGGGTATCTCGGATCTAGCATGGGTGCAAACGATGCCCGTTTATACGATACGGATAATTTGTCCTATACAACAGGAGCAGATTATACAAACAAATATTCAGATCGCTTAAACGGCGTTGATGTGAACGTGAATGGATTAAGTCAGAGAAAATTTGACGCCCCACGCGAAGTCAGACTCGGTTTCATTCTTTCGTTCTAACCGCATTATGACAAGCATTATATTATCTATTATGAAATCGAATTTACTTCAAGGAGAATTTATGAAACGAAGATTATACGTGAACTCGTTATTCGTACTGTTTCTTGTCGCTGTTCTCTCGTCAACTGCGTTCGCTTTACTACCAAAGCACAAGTCGCGGTTTGCTAAAACAGATAAAACAGCAGTACAAAATCAGTTCACAATGACAGGAAACAGATGGGCGTTTGAAATGACGAACTATGGTTCGTACGCTCAGGATATCAGTGGAAGGTTACCAAGAGGCGGCGGTGCGGGCGGGCAATACCCACAACCATTCGGACCGTACGTTATTTTTGCCGCAGGAATTCAAATTGGCGCATTGGTGAATGGCGTTCCAACCGTTAGTGTTGTTGATTTCGACTCCGAATTTCAGCCCGGAGCATTAACAAAAACAAACGCTACCGATACAACAGAAGTACCTATTGCTTCCGAACCCGGAAGCGTGAACAATAAATTATTCGCTCTTTATGGTGATGGAAGAGATGGAACCCCGTCGGGAAATAATGGCGATGATATCGACGATAGAGCAAATTGGCCATCACTCGAAGGTGCGCCTGTGAAACCGGATGGATCTCCTCTTGTTATTGGTGACTTGATGAGCTGGTGCGTTTATAACGATATGGATTCTACCATCCATCGCTTACCTGATGAATCCAATAAAACACCATTAGGCTTGGAAATACAGCAGACATCATTTCAAATCAATGTCGGAAACTACAGCGATGTATTTTTTATGTATTACAAGATTATCAACAAAGGGACAAAACATCTCCACGATACATACGTTGCTTCATGGTTTGATGCCGATGTTGATGATGCAAGTAATGATTTAATTGCGACCGATACGCTCACAAATATGGTATTCGCTTATAATTCCGATAATTCTGATCAACTCAGTCAGGGCGGTTCCGCATTCGGCGCTGATTTCTTTCAAGGTCCGGTTGTTGCAGGAGACCCAACTGATACTGCAAAATATCTTGAACTTACAGAAAACGGCTTCGTTCAGCATGTTGTACCCGGGAAGAAAACTCTAAGTCTAAGTACAACAGTTCGGTATATCAATGTCCGTGGTCCATCAGGCGATCCTGATAATGATGCTGAGTTATATAACCTTATGCAAGGTTTAGAAAAGAACGGAGATCCAAAATCAAGCAGATTTACCTATCCTGAAGATCCTATCACAGGCAATTCTGCAAATCTCGACCCCCGTCCCGATGATAAACGTATGATGCTTTGTACGGGCCCGTTTAATCTCGCTGTCGGCGATACACAGATTGTCGTACTTGCCTGTATCGGTGGAGCAGGAAAAGACCGTCTCGATGCTATTAAGTACCTCAGAGCAAACGATGAAGTTGCACAAAAAGCATACGATGCACTTTTCGTACTTCCATTGCCTCCACCCTCTCCCAATCTTACGGTAACACCGCTTGATGGAAAAGTGGCGTTGCAATGGGATAATTCTCCCGAGGTTGCAGAAGATCCATACGGCGATTTAACAGGAGTTGCAGGATATACAACCCGCGATTTCGCCGGGTATAAAGTCTACCGGAGTCCTGACGGAGCAAGCGATTGGAAACTTCTTGCTCAGTTTGATAAAAACGATGGCATCACGGTAATCCCTGAAACGACATGGGTAGTACAAGATTTATCTATAAAAACGTTAACCCAAACTACTATTGGAAATGATGGCGGATTAAAATATTCCTATATCGATGATGAAGTTACCAACGGACAAACATATTACTATGCCGTAACGTCATACGATGCACAGCCAAATATCCGGAGTGGTACCGCACCAATAACTCTGGAAGGGGTTCAAGGTTTAAACTCAACAAGAGTTGTTCCCAGAAAGCCAACGTTGGGAAATTCATTTATTGCCGGGGTACAGGATACTGCTACTCACATCGGAAAAAGTGACGGTTCTGTGTTCGCTTCAGTTGTTGACCCGACAAAAGTAACAGGACATACGTACAAAGTCATCTTTAAGAATGTCACTGTAACGGATACCATCTCGGCAAGCAGTAGCGATAAATTATTATGGCAAGTATTTGATATTGATATAAACAATTTCGTTCCATTTAATAAAGCCGATGATCCTCGCACCGATATCGACGAACGTTATTATCAGGAAAATCAAGGATCGTTTCTTGATCCTTCAACGCAACAAGCATTCGTCACGGTCGATGGATTACTAATAAAAGTTTTCGGCCCTGCTCCTGATTTCAAAAACTTTGAGACCATCTCGAACGCTAACGGAGTATTTGAAACTCCTGATTACGGGGCATTCAATATTAACGGTAGCGGATTTCCTGATCCCAATGGACTTGAAGCGCCAAGCGAAAATCAACAAGTCGGCGGCGGAAATTGGGGTATTCATACGGCAGATAACGGAAGTCGTGCAAGTTACGAAGCATTTGTCGACCGTACAGCACGGGGTGGAGATAATTGGCCCGAGATCGTTCCTTACGATTTTGAAATCAGATTTACAGCCGATGGCGGTTGGGCATTTGATGCCTACAATACCGGAACCGCTTTCTTCCATGTACCCTTTGAACTCTGGAATATCGGTATCGCTACACCCAATGATACAACTGATGATTATAGATTAATACCGTATTTACTGGATGATGATGGTAGTTTGACGTTTAACATGGGCGCCCCCGATGCAAAAGGTTCCGGTACCTATGATCATTCAATTTCGGGCGGTGATGACGATCCCTACACAGATTGGATTTATTGGATGAGACCACAAGATACGTCACCCGGACAAGCGGGATATCTTGCCGCTGAAGCAGAAATGATAGATACCTCCTACACAGGTGATCGAGAAACAGAAGTTATGGCGCGTATGGTTCTTATCAACAAAAATGGTGATATCGGCGCTACGCCTCCATCAGGAACATACAATCAAGATTTACCAGAGACAGGGACTATCTTCCGTCTCTCAACAACAAAACCAAATGCGGTGACCGATACATTTGTAATTCACAGTACAGCTAAACCTGGATTCGATAGAACAGCGGCGGCTGTACATCTTGATAAACAACATATTAAAGTTGTTCCGAATCCTTACTATGGTTTCTCTTCGTATGATCAGAATCAATTTAATAGAAGGGTGAAGATTACGGGATTACCTGACCGTTGCACCATCAGAATTTTCAACGTAGCCGGTGACCTTATCAGAACGATCAATCACGAAGCATCAAGCAATAATGATCGAAGCGCCGATACAAACCCTGAATTTACATCTATCGAGATTTGGGATTTATCATCCGATAAAGGGTTATTCGTTACCAGTGGTATGTATTTCCTCCATATCGACGCCCCGGGTATCGGGCAATCAAAAGATATGATTCCCTTCGCTATCATCCAGGGAAGCGTACAACTCACAGTACCAACAAATTAACTCATCAACAACCACAATGAAAACAATGTTTAAGGAGAACAAGAGTATGAAACAAATGAATTACATCTTGATGGTTCTTTTCCTCATGTACTCATTGGCAATAGCTGATGAGGGAAGAACAGGCCAGGCGGGATTCACCTTTGTGAAAATCCCGGTTGGCGCACGACAGGTTGGTATGGGAAACAGCGGATTTGCTTCGTCAACAGGCGCAAGCGCAATCTATTGGAACCCCGCCGGCGTAACGGCACGAAAAGGATATGAAGCGCAATTTTCCAACATCAGTTGGTTTGGCGGAGTGTCCTATCAACAATTTAGCGGCATTTCTGAAATCGGAGATGAGAGTTTTATGGGATTAGCAATACAATATCTTTCATATCCCGATCTCGTCGAAACTACTGAAGAAAGCCCCGATGGTACAGGAGCCATGTTAAAGTCGTATGATATGGCGCTCGTTCTAAATTATGCCCGACAAATGACCGATAGGGTATCTTTCGGTATTAATGCAAAATATCTTAATGAAACAATTGCATTAGTAAGTGCTGATGCGTTCGCTTTCGATATTGGACTGACATACAAAACAGGGCTTCGCGGATTATCTCTTGGGTTTGCAATATCAAACTACGGCACCAAGGGACAATTTACCGGCTCAGGATTACGGAGATTCATCATCCGACCCGATGGTCCCACCAATCAAACACCGGTTCCGGTAGTATATGAAAGCGATAATATCGAATTGCCTTCATCGGTGGAAGCAGGCGTTTCGTATGCACCAAATATTTCAGACGATATGTCAATCAATATTAATGCTGATCACATGGTCAACACATTTTCAGCAGACAGATCGAACCTTGGATTTGAACTCGGATTCAAACACATGTTCTTTTTGCGCGGTGGTTATGTTACCAACACCGATTTCAATGAAAACGGAGGCGGTAATGCAACATTCGGTGCAGGCGTACAATACCCAATCGATAATAACGTGAACCTATGCTTTGATTATGCGTTCGCTGATTTAGGAATGTTAAACAATGCACACTATATAACGCTTGGAGTTCAGTTCTAAACACAACTCATCATAACAAAAAAAGGTGCAATTCAGATTTTGAGTTGCACCTTTTTTATTTTACACCACCCACTTCCATTCCTCTGTCTATATTCAGAAATGTAAACTTTCAACACTTACATTTCACGTATTGCAACGTTCACTTCCGTACAATCAAACGCCTTCTTCAAATCTTGTGGATTGATTTTCACAAGGAACCCGCGCTTCCCTCCGTTAATACAAATATCGGGTAACTCAAAAATGGATTGTTCAACAAAAATATTCAACCGCCGTTTTGTTCCAAACGGACTTGTGCCACCTACCATGTACCCTGTGAATCTTGTTACCTCATCTTCGGTACACATCGATACTTGCTTAACACCAAGAAAACGTGCAAGCTGTTTTAAAGATACTTCAAAATCACCATGCATGAGTGTGATAAACGGCTCACCCGAATCATTTTTCATGACAATTGTTTTGATAACGCTATGTTCGGAAACATGTAACTCTTCTGCTGAGCGTTTTGTACCCCCATGTTCTTCATAAGCATACAGCATAGGTTGAAATGAAATTTTTTTATCCCGTAAAAAACGGATGGCTGTTGTTATTGGGTAATCCATAGAAGCGCTTTCGATATCGATTGTAAAACTATTAGCAATATGTAAAGGTAAGATATTTTAATCGTATTTACATATTCATGAAATTACTCTTCATCGAAATAGAAAATAATTCATATTTTCCTTCAAAAATATGCAACATCCCCGCCTTCATTTCCGAATACGTACTACTGGTAGTCTATCCGGTAATATGTCGTTTTTACTCAATTTCAGTGATATCCAGGCAAATGCTACATGTATATCCCTTTTTGGGGAATAGAACACATTATTTCCGATTATCAAATTACGAATGTAGATCCTCAACTCTTGTATCAATTCAAGAGAACCAACTAACCGTGCATTAATAGAAAGGAACAATTTATGCGCAGAGCAATACTTGAAATTCTCTTGCTGTCGCTTATGGCAATGACCTTAAGCGCTCAAACAGCAGATGAAATTATAGCTAAATACATTAAAACAATAGGCGGAATGAAGAAAATTCAATCGGCAAAAACAATTATTCGTTCCGGGAAATTTACCGGCGGCGGTGGATTTGAAGCAGAAGTCCGACAAGAGAATAAACGACCGAATATGGTTCGCGAAGAATTCTCCATCCAAGGAATGGTGGGTATTAATGCTTACGACGGTAAAACGGGATGGAAAACAGAGCCCTGGAACGGAAAGAAAGATGTCGAAACTCTCGGCGAAGAAGAAATGAGACAAATTCTTGAAGACAGCGATTTTGACGGGCCCCTTGTAAATTATCAACAAAAAGGTAATAAGGTGAAATTCTTAGGAACGGAACCTGTTGAAGGAACAGACGCTCTGAAACTTGAGGTCACGTTCCCGAATGGAGACAGCTACACATACTATATGGATACAGATTATTATGTCCCCATAAAAATAGATATCAAACGTATTATCAGAGGTGAAGAACAAAATTATGAAGCTACACTTGGCGACTATAAAGAAGTTGACGGATGGTATTTCCCCTTCTCATTAGAGTATAATGCAAAAGGAAGCACAAATCGGTCAAAAATATCTTATGAAAAAATTGAGACCAACGTTTCACTTGCTAATGATCGCTTCACGAAACCGGAAATGCCTGTTCAACCCGGTAAATAATTTTTTCTCGAAGAAGAACGTAATCCGTTTCGTCGTTCTTCCACACAATCAAGTTCGATACTATATAAGAAAAGGAACAATTGTTATGAAACCTAATTTTTTATTATGGCTAAGCATAGCCATACTTTCACTTACCACAGGATTTGTATTAGCACAGGAGAACACTTCTCCCGTTAAAATAGACCCTGAAACATTTTCCGGACTTGGCGCGCGCAACATTGGTTCTGCCGCAATGAGCGGCCGTATCTCGGCAGTCGATGCTGTTCAAGAAGGAAAACGTCTTACCATTTACATTGCCAGTGCAAGCGGCGGCGTTTGGAAATCATCAAACGGTGGCACAACATTTAAACCCGTATTCGATAAACAACCGGTTCAGTCTATTGGCGCGATCACAATCGATCCGACCAACCCTAAAACCATTTGGGCAGGAACAGGAGAACCCTGGGTTCGTAACAGCGTCTCTATCGGAGATGGTATTTACAAATCAACCGATGGCGGAGATAACTGGACAAATCTGGGATTAAAAGAATCTGAACGCATTTCAAAAATCATTGTTGATCCTACTTCCCCCAATACTATCTATGTTGCAGTCCCCGGAAAATTATGGAGTGACAGTGACGAGCGCGGTTTATACAAATCTACTGATGGTGGAACGACATGGACCAATATTCTTAAAGGAGTAAACGCTTCAACAGGTTGCTCGGATATTTCAATGGATAGCCAAAATCCGAAAACGTTGTATGCAACCATGTGGGATTTCCGCCGTAAAGGCTGGACTTTCCGTTCCGGTGGTGACGGCGCCGAAGCCTTTAGCGGAAGCGGATTCTTCAAGACCACCGATGGCGGCACTACATGGAATGAACTCAACGATAAAACAGTAAAAGGTCTCCCAACCAAACCCTGGGGCAGACTTGCTGTTGCTGTCGCCCCTTCAAAACCAAATGTCGTCTATGCATTTATCGAAGCAGAACCACCAAAGAATGGTCTCTACCGTTCCGAAGACGGCGGTTTAACATGGCAAGCGCTTGACCGCAGTCAATATATGCTCTGGCGTCCATTTTATTTTGCAAAACTTATCGTCGATCCGAAAGATGAAAACAGAATCTATAAAACAGATGGACCTCTCATCATGAGTACTGATGGCGGTAAAACATTTAGTTATATTTCCGGCGGCGCACACGGCGATTTCCATGATGTTTGGGTTAACCCCGCAAATACAGATCACTTAATAACAGGTGATGACGGCGGTTTGTGGTATTCGTATGATGGTGGAAATCGATGGTGGAAATCAGATAATTTACCTCTCTCACAATTTTACCATGTCAGTGTTGATATGGATACACCATATCGTGTCTATGGCGGTCTTCAGGATAACAGCTCCTGGGTTGGCTCCTCACAATATCCCGGCGGTATTACAAACAATCAATGGGAAAATATGTATGGTGGTGATGGTTTCTGGATGTTCGCCGATCCGTTCGATCCTACCTATATCTACGCAGAAGCGCAAGGTGGAGAAATCGGTAGAATCAACCGCAAAACACATGAAGTACGTTCTATCAAACCATTACCGGAATATAAAGAAGGTAAACTGCGTTTTAACTGGAATACACCAATTCATATCAGCCCAACGCAAAATGGTACACTCTACATTGCAGCGCAATTTCTGTTCCGTTCAACCAATCAGGGACAATCATGGGATAGAATTTCACCTGATTTAACTACCAATGATCCCGAAAAACAAAAGCAGGAACAATCGGGCGGTGTAACGGTTGATAATTCTTCAGCCGAAATGCACACAACAATTTATTCAATTGTTGAATCACCCCTTAACGCCAATGTTATCTGGGTTGGAACCGATGATGGTAATGTTCAACTGACTACCGACGGAGGAAAAAAATGGACAAATCTTGCGGGTAACATCCCAGGATTACCGAAAGATGCTTGGGTATCATCAATTGATGCCGGACATTTTAGTGAAGGTGTTGCTTATGTAACATTTGATATGCATATGTCCGGCAACATGCAACCTTATGTATATAAGACATCCGATTATGGTAAAACATGGACATCATTACTCCAAGAAAATACTTCCGTTCGCGGCTATGCGCATGTCGTAAAAGAAGACCTCGTCAACAAAGATCTACTCTATATGGGAACGGAATTCGGTCTCTGGATCACCGTTGACGGCGGAAAACAATGGGCACAATACAAAGGGGGAGATTTCCCCAATGTTGCTGTTCGTGATATCGCCATTCACCCGCGTGATAATGATTTAGTTCTTGCTACACATGGAAGAGGTATCTGGATTATTGATGATATCACACCGCTTCGCGCATTAACTGCCGATGTACTTTCTCAGGATATCGTATTCATTGAAGGTAAACCGTCAGTTCAGAAAATATCATCATTCGGCGGATGGGCAAACGGAGATGCAGTATTTACAGGGCCCAATCCTACGGACGATGCTACAATTACATATTACCAAAAAAAGCGTCATATCTTTGGTGACTTAAAAATCGAGGTATTTGATAAAGACGGTAATTCAATCGGTACGATTCCCAGCAATAAACGCCGTGGACTTTGCCGTATTACCTGGCCCATGCGTACAAAACCACCCAAAGTACCTACCGCCGCAAATGCCGCATTTGGTGCATCAGTAGGACCACGTCTCCTCCCCGGCACATACACGGTGAAAATGACAAAAGATAAAAAGGTTTATACAACAAAGCTTACTGTCACGTTAGATCCGCGTTCAACTCATACGCTTGAAGATAGAAAAACACAATTTGCACTTTCAAACAAGATTGGTGTTATGCTTGGCGATATGACCTACGCCGTTGATAAAATTAATAGCGTCCGCTCAGCCCTTGATAACCTTGCTACAAACGTCAATGCCGGTGAAGCGCTCGTTCAACATATTCGTAACGCTTCTCAACGGGCTGACGAAATTCGAAAGAAGATTGTCGCTACGAAAGAGGGTGGTATGATTACAGGAGAAGAACGCCTCCGTGAATATCTTGTCGATCTTTACAGTAACGTCACCAATTACGAAGGCAAACCGTCTCAGGCGCAACTCAACAGAACGGAAGCTCTCGATAAAGAGCTCGCCGATGTTGTAAAAGATTTCGACAATTGGACTGATACAGAATTAGCAAAACTCAATGCCGAATTAAAAGCAAAAGAACTTGATGCAGTTACTCCACTCTCTCGCGATGAGTGGGAAAAACAAAACAAAAAGAAGTAAATACCTGAACAAGCAGGACAAAGGGCAGTAATCACTGCCCTTTTTTTATTCTAATTCATCAACAAAGGTGTTGTTGAATCAACATTCATTTTGTACATTGAAAAAATAATTCAAACTACCTTATGAATCATCTCAGACTATTATTATTTCTTCTTTCAGGATTATGCCTCACGAGTTGTAAAACTCAAAAGGATGACACTCAACGTTCAACTGCGCCCTTTACTCTTGCTTTTTCCGGCGCGATGCGAAATGTGATGCACAACGGAGAACTATACGGGACAATAGCTCTCGATACCATCTCGAACAAAACTCATCTCTACGGTCTTGGTCCTATTGAATACCTTACAGGTGAAATTCTTATTCTTGATGGAACGACTTATATCTCAACAGTTACCTCCGATACTACTATGCACGTAAGTACAAAACAGGATGTAAAAGCCCCCTTTTTCGTCTATGCAAATGTCCCAGAATGGAAAGAATACCCTCTACCCGATAGCATAGTTACGGAGAAAGAAATGGAACATTTTCTTGATGCTACTATAACCGACCTGCCGAGACCATTTCCGTTTTTCATCAAAGGAAGAGTAAAAACCGCCAACATACACATAGTGAACCTCCCTAAAGGAACTGAAGTCCACTCCCCGGAAGATGCCCATACAGGTCAAATAGATTATCTTGTATCAGATAAACCGGTCGAAATGCTTGGATTCTTCTCGAACGAGCATAAGGGAATATTTATCCACCATAGCAGTTTAGTCCATATTCACTTAATGACCGAAGATAAAACAATGATGGGACATGTGGATAGTTTGGAGATCATGCAAGGAAAAGCGAGATTGTACTTACCATCAAAATAATCAAATACACCTCGCACTGTTCTTAAGGATAGAAACATCCTCAGTCAAAAGTCATGATCTGTCTCCCTGTTCTTTCTCAACCACTTTTTTCACGATTAATGACTTCCATGATTATCCATAGAACACATACACTCATCCTTGCACTCCTTTTCGTAGTACTATCTTTTACTACACTCAAAGCACAATCCGACGATAGCTGGAAAATTTACTCCGACACATCTCTTGCCCGCATTGATGTTACCATTGATACTTCCTCCCTCCATTGGATATACGATCATGTTACCAGCGATAGCGAACATTACGCTCAAATCCGGTTTAGAAATTCATGGATTGATGAAACGATTGATTCCATCGGGTTCAGACTTCGTGGCAACACATCGCGTTATTCGGCAAAAAAATCGTTTAAGATTTCATTCAATAGCTTTATCAAGGGGCGACGATTTCATGGAGTAAAAAAACTCAACCTCAATGGGGAACATAACGACCCCTCTATCATGCGCAGTAAACTGAGTTTTGATATCTACAGAAAAATATCTGTACCTGCCTCGCGTGCCAGCCACGCTCGGGTGTACATTAACGGTGTGTATTACGGATTATATATTTCTGTGGAAGATGTCGGTGAAGATTTTCTTACAAAATACTTTAATGACGATAGCGGAAATCTCTGGAAATGTTTATATCCTGCCGATCTTCAATATCTCGGAGACAATCCCTCAACGTATGCTGCACTCTCATCAGGTGGAAGACCAGTCTATGAACTTCAAACTAATGAAACAGAGAATGACTTTTCGCAACTTGCACGTTTAATTCGGGTCATCAACAACACACCATCAAATTCGATGGCTGATTCTCTTGAAATGCTTCTCGATATTCCAACTGTACTGAAATACTTCGCAATGAATGTTCTTGTGGGTAGCTGGGATGATTATCGTTCATTGATGAATAATTATTACCTCTATTACATCCCTTCAGAAAACAAATTTACCCTTATCCCTTATGACTATGATAACTCATTTGGAGTTGATTGGTCGGGAACGAACTGGTCAACAGCAGATCCATATAATTTCCCAATGGTCGTTACAGGTCCTCGCCCCCTTTCAGAGGCGCTATTTGCCCAAAATCAATACAAAAACCTGTTTACTCATTTTCTAATGTTTTATAACACAAATGTAATGCCGCTCAATAATTGGGATAGCAGGATTAACCGTATCAGAGATACAATAACTTCGGCGGCATTTGAAGATACATATCGTACACTCGATTACGGATTCACAACAAACGATTTCCTGAATTCATACTCTGCAACTTCATATTCCAACCAGCACGTAAAATTCGGTTTAAAACAATTTATCTCGTTACGCACGGCAAGCTTACCACCACAACTGTATTTCACCAATGCGCCGCCGCAAGCGTACAATATTTATTTTACTCCCGCAAACCCTGATGGCACTGATTCTATTCATGTTTATGCTTCATGTTTTGGAAATGCCGGAATAAAAAATGTATTTATGTATTATACTCATGAAGATTCCGCAACGCCGCAAGTTTACCCAATGAAGTATACTCCTGTAGCATATACAACAATTGTGGAAGAGGCGGACAGGTGGACAGCAGTATTGCCTCCGCTTGGGTGGGGTGTGCAAGGTACAATACGTATAGTCGTTACAGATTCTTTAAACCACACACAATTTTCACCACGAGTTAATCCTCTGAGTATTCAATCAAAACAACAAGCTCTGCAAACATTGTTCATCAATGAACTACTTGCCGATAACACGACAATTATCACTGATCAAAACAACGAATATGATGATTGGATTGAATTGTACAACTCTACTGATACAGCGATATTGCTCACGGGAAAATATATGACCGATAATCCTGCACTTCTCACCAAGTGGCGTTTTACGCAAACCGATCTGAGCATTGCTCCTCATGGTCACCTCCTTGTGTGGTGCGATGACCAAACAACACAAACAGGAATTCACACAAATTTTAAACTCAGCAAAAGCGGAGAATTCGCCGCCCTTACCGATACGGATGGCGTAACCATTATAGATTCAATTTCATTCGGCGCACAAACATCAAATGTCTCGTTCGGGCGTAAACTTGATGGCAACGAAATTTGGGAAACAATGACCCCCACGCCTAACTCCGCTAATGTCGGACCAAATATAGTAAAGGATGATAAAACAACTCCCAGAGAATTTTCAATAAGTGCATATCCGAATCCTTTTAATCCGGTGACAGATATCCAATACACACTCCCCTACCCTGCGCACGTCAACCTAACCGTCTTCTCCACAATGGGTCAAGAAATACGTACTTTAACCAACGAATGGCAAACACCGGGCGTAAAAAATGTTTCCTTCGATGCTTTTGGTCTTTCCAGTGGTGTCTATTTCTATAAATTGGAAGCGATAGGAACGAATGATAGATCTCAATCTATTCTGAGTGTGAAGAAGTTATTACTGTTAAAATAAAGGAATAGTATATCGATAACGTAAGAGGGGTGCTCGAGTACCCCTAACTTATCACCTCTGAGAAACCCTCCCTCACCTTTTTTCATTTCTACAAGTAAGCATCCAAACAAAGCCTTATTTTAGTCAAAATAAGCAACCCTGTGTGGCATAATAGTTGATAATTATAAATGTAGCTATGGATTCAACCGATAAAACCACGCCAATGTACTCTATTGGGACTGTTGCCACCCTCCTTAATATATCTGTCCAAACTATCCGTTTATACGAGCAACGCGGACTTCTCATCATTGAAAAAAGTGATGGCAACCAACGAAAATATTCTCAATCCGATATTGAACGATTGGAATGTATACGGAAAACCATCAATGAAGAAAAAATCAGCATCGAAGGTATTCGCCGCATTCAGGCAATGATTCCCTGCTGGGAACATATTCAATGCCCCATGGAACAAAGAACCCAGTGTCCCGCTTATCTTCGGCATGATGCAGGATGCTGGACATACAAACACCAATCCAATGTTTGCTCTGAGAACAATTGCCGTGATTGTAAAATCTATAAACACTCAATTGATTGCAACAATATTAAATCGTTGATCCGTAAACACCAAACACCTCAAGCAGATATGAATCAAACAATACAAACTATGAATAATGTAATTGTATGAAACGAATATTCTTTTCACTCCTTGCTATTGTAATTGTTGTCGGAATGATAATATCAGTCCTGCATAAAGATAGCGCTGAGAATATCCCTCTTGCCAAACTCAAAGAACGATATTCTAAAAAAACAAAATCCTCAGTCGATCACACATTATTTGCGCAACTCCAAAAACCGTTTTCCAAACCACAGGATGTTACCGCCGCGTGTATTTCATGTCATAACGGAAGACACAAAGAGGTAATGCACTCAAGCCATTGGAATTGGGAGCGCTTGGAATATGTGGAAGGAAAGGGAATCAGAGCAGTAGGTAAAAAAAATGTGCTGAATAATTTTTGCATCGGCATTTCAGGTAACGAGCAAAGTTGCAATAAATGTCATATCGGGTACGGCTACGGTGATGCAAACTTTAATTTTAATGATTCCTTAAACGTTGATTGCCTCTCATGTCACGATAACAGTTCAACCTATACGAAGGCCGCAGGTGGAGCGGGAATGCCCGATACCTCAGTCAATCTCAGTTTCGTTGCTCAGCATGTGGGAAAACCGCAACGAACAAATTGCGGCACATGTCATTTCTTTGGCGGCGGCGGTAATAATGTGAAACATGGCGATCTTGAAAAAGCAATGTTTGACCCCTCTAAAGATATTGATATTCACATGGCATCCGAAGGAACCGACATGCAATGCGTAGATTGTCACACTGCCGAGAAACATCAGATGCTTGGAAAGATGTATTCCGTTTCATCAATGAATCGCAACAGAGTCGAGTGTGAACATTGTCACTCCGCACTCCCACATAATGATGATGTACTCAACAATCATACGGTAAAAGTTGCCTGCCAAACCTGTCATATTCCTACGTATGCAAAAGCAAACCCGACGAAATTAGAATGGGATTGGTCAACTGCCGGAAAATTAAAAGACGGAAAACCTTTTGAAATCAAAGACTCGAATGGCACAGACGTTTATATGTCAATCAAAGGTTCATTTGTATGGGGACGGAATATTAAACCCGAATATACTTGGTTTAATGGAACAGCATCCCATTATCTTATCGGAGATACTCTTGATCCTTCAAAGCCATTGAAAATGAATGAGTTATACGGCAATTACGATGACCCCGACGCTAAGATAATTCCTGTAAAAATCCACCGTGCAAAACAAATTTATGATACGAAATACAAATATCTTATTCAACCAAAAACAGTTTCCAATGTGCCGGGCGATGGCGGATACTGGAAAGAATTTAACTGGCAACGATCAGCTGAAGAAGGGATGAAATTAATCAATCTCCCGTACAGCGGATCGTATGGATTTACACAAACGGAAATGTATTGGCCCATTAACCACATGGTCTCACCAAAGAATGAAACTGTTCAATGTTCCGAATGTCATACTCGCAACGATGGCAGACTCGCTTCGTTAACAGGATTTTATATGCCCGGCAGAGATTACAACCCGTGGATTGAATATATCGGAACAGGGTTGTTGAGTGTAACGTTCATCGGTGTAGTCTTTCATGGAGGCACACGCCTCTTCATGAATAGAAAACGAAAGGAGAACAAGTAATATGAAACAAGAATATGTGTACAGAAGATTCGAACGGTTCTGGCATTGGACTCAATCGGCGCTCATTATGTTCCTCGGTATTACGGGATTTGAAATTCACGGTTCAATAAGCTTTTTCGGCTTCGAACAAGCAGTTCGTTTTCATAACATCGCCGCCATTAGTTTTTTGGTCCTCATCGTCTTTGCAATCTTCTGGCACTTAACAACAGGCGAATGGCGTCAATACGTCCCGACATGGCACAACGTTCGCTCACAGGCAGAGTATTATATCCTCGGTATTTTTCGTAATGTCCCCCATCCATATAAGAAAACCGTACTGAGCAAATTAAATCCTTTGCAAAAATTAGTATATGCAGGATTAAAATTACTCGTTATCCCCGTTATGGTCATCAGCGGGTTACTCTATATGTTTTATCGCTACCCGCAACAATACGAAGTGATTAGCCTGAATGTAGGTAGTCTGGAAATCATCGCGTTCGTTCACACCGTCGGCGCATTCCTGCTCGCTTCATTTTTCATTGCACATTTGTACCTGATAACAACCGGGCATACAATCACATCAAATCTTAAAGCAATGATAACAGGGTACGAAGAGTTACCGACAGAACCTGTAAAAAAGAATCAAACGATAGAAGTCTTAGAATCGCTATTACACGAGAAAGAATAAATATGAACACAAAATACATGAACCCCTACCTTGCCGGATTTTTTCTCGGCTTAGTGTTATTAACGACAATATTTATTACCGGGCGCGGGCTTGGCGCAAGCGGGGCGATTAAAAGCGTTGTCGTTGCTACTGTTGATGGTGTTGCTCATTCACATGCCGAGCAGTCCCCTTTTTACAGTACATACGTCGGACCGGGAAAAGATAGCCCCTTAAAATCATGGTTAGTGTTTGAAGTGATCGGAGTGGTAATAGGCGGATTTATCTCCGGTCTTGTCTCTAACCGCCTAAAATTCATGACAGAAGCAGGCAATAACATTCAACCCAAAGTACGATGGCTGTTTGCCGCAATCGGGGGCGCATTATTCGGAATCGGCGCACAGTTTGCACGAGGATGTACAAGCGGTGCGGCATTAAGCGGAATGGCAGTACTATCTACTGCCGGATTTATCACCATGATGGCTATTTTCGGAACAGGATATGCCGCCGCATTCTTTGTTCGTAAACTCTGGATTCAAGCTAACTAAAGGAGAACCTATGGGACCGTTTGTACCTGAACTTATTTCTGATCAACTTAATTTAATTGTTGCTCTCTTTCTGGGAATCGCCTTCGGATTTGTTTTAGAGCAAGCAGGCTTTTCCTCGTCGCGCCGCCTTGCAGGCGTTTTCTATGGATACGATTTTACCGTATTACGGGTATTCTTCACTGCCGCAGTAACAGCCATGAGCGGCATATTATTATTGGGATATTTCGGATTTCTGGATACGGAAGCAATTTTCATTAATCCAACGTGGCTTTATCCGGCGTTACTTGGCGGTGTTATTATGGGTATCGGATTTATTCTGGGGGGATATTGTCCCGGAACAAGTATCTGTGCCGCGGCAATAGGAAAGATTGATGCAATGTTTTTCATCGGAGGCGGATTAGTAGGGGTTCTGCTCTTTGGCGAATTATATCCTCTCTATAAATTCTTTTATGATTCAACATCACTTGGCTCCATTACAGTGTTTGATTCACTCGGTATCTCTCAGGGATTATTCGCTTTTGCTTTAATAGCAGTTGCCGTGGTTGCTTTTGCCGTAACAACACGATTGGAAAAACGGGTTAATAAAACTTCCGCTCCTTCTCTATCGTTTCATTCAAGCAAGCATATTATTGCAGGCATCGGTATTCTTGTTCTGGGAATCGTTTTCATCCTTCTGCCGGATCGGAAGACGCATCTCATCAATACAGTCTCCGATGCTTCATATCATCAAACCCATACAGTAAAACTCATGGATGCGGATGAGCTCGCCTTTCGCATTCTTGATCACGAACCTAATGTACAAATAATAGATGTACGCCCGGCGGCCGAATACTCGAAATTATCATTACCCGGTTCAAACAACATACAGCTTCGCGAGTTCTTCGGAAAAGATTGGATCAGTTCATTTTCAAAACGGCATGTTAAAAAAGTGATTATCGCCAACAACGAATCTGATGAGCATACGGGATACTTCTTATTGCACGAGTTAGGATATGAAAACATTGCAGTGTTAAAGGGCGGTTTTGAAGCATTTGATAAAACAATATTACATCCAACACCATTTATCCCGACAGGAACGCGCTGGGATGCAAACGTTTTACAATTTCGCGAACAAGCGCGCGTTACATTGCTTAAAATGATTTCAGATATGAAAAACGCTCCGCCAAAAGCAAAGAAGAAAGACAAAAAAATTCAGGGCGGCTGTTAACCCCAACCCTGATAATGAATACAAGATGTAGCCGCAGGCTTTACGCCTGCGGAACAACATCTTTATTAATAATAATTTACACTCACACAATTACTTGCCTTGTAACTTCTCCCCCACCTGCTCCGGATGATGAATCAACGCCGGTAAACATTGCGGACAAATGTGCAACTCTTTATTCTTGAATTGAAGAACAACGAGCGGAACCTCGTTATCGGTTCGGTTACAATTAAAACAATGTTCTGTTGCCATGATAATAATTTCTTTGTGATTGTTATGAAATATGTAATTACTTTTTCCCCGATAAAAACACCGATATTCCTGCAATAATGATAAACAGGGGCCACATCATTCCCCAATGAAGATGAAATACAAAAATTATCATCACAGTAGAAACGCTCAATAATCCGATTAACGAACCGCTCATATCCGGTGAATACTTTTTTCCGTTTCGTTGCCATCTGTTCCACAAATCAGCTCCCATCGAACCGATAGGAATGAGTAAAAACAGCGTCCACCATCGGTTACCAAGTTCGATAACATCGAAATTCATAAGTAGGAACGCTATTCCTATTACAATAATGATAACACCACCGGCAAACGTATTTTTCATAGTATCTCCTTTTTAGTCTGAAATAGCATTAAAATTTAATCGGATTACTTTATCTCAATGAATGGAAATCAAGACGCATGCAATATATGTCTTTATTCTACGAAATAATAGTCGGTAAGATACATAACTAATTGAATTTGATGCAAAAATTTAGCAAATTCATAGACGAAATTTATTCCATTTTACCCATTCTGGATGAAAAAGAACACCTTTTTCCTCTTTGACAATTACTTGAAAACGTTATTACTTTGAATTATGAAAACCACACTCACGTTCCTTCTCCTTATTTTCTTGTCACTGCAACTCAGCGCTCAAACAAGCGCTGATAGCGTCACCGTACCATTTCGTTGTTACTATTCTTCAGGGACTACCGTTTCCGTTCCGGGTGAGTTTAACGGATGGAATACGGCGGCATCACCTATGACGTATAATGCTACACTGCAATGCTGGACTCGAGCTTACTCCTTTAAGATTCATGCAAGCGGGAGAACATTGGCTGATTCAGTGTTTCAATATAAATTTTATCAAGGCGGTACATGGACATCTGATCCGCTCAATCAGGAAGTCAATACTGCCGATAACAATAATTCAATCCTTCGCATGAGTAAATTGTTTTGGTTTGATTATAATCAATTTCTTTCCGGCACGAATATCACCCGCATGACTGTCAGTCTTGTTCATGCTAATAGTGATAACATTTCTTCTGTCATGTTAACATACGGAACAAACCCAAACGCAACCCTTACAACCGTTAATGTCACATCAGGATTTGATGCCTCAAAAAGAATATGGGATTGGACTCTTGGAACTTCGATTCCAAAATCAAATTATATCCGTTTAGTTGCCGTTAATAATCATGGCGATTCTACGGTATACACACGCGGCGGATATATTTGGTACTATCGCACAATGCCATCGTACGTGTTAAATGGCGTTACATTGCCAAGCGTTTCTTCAAACGATTCTACATCATTCAGATTACGCGTTTCAAACAAAGATTATGTCCTTCTCAGAATTGCTCCGGTCGGTCAACCGGTTGCAACTGCCACCGCTATACCGCTCAATCATGATAATGGGAACGACAATTGGTGGATCAATCTCAAACTCGCCAACGGAACTTATGAATATATCTACGAGATTGAAAACGGTAAACAAATCATGGATCCCTGGGGACGGTATGTCGGAACCAATGGAACAAGATTCACAGTCGGACCGGAAGGATTGACTGCCGATAATTACTCTTGGAGGAGCAATAGCTACCAACGCCCGCCGCTCAACAAACTCGTCATCTACGAACTAAATCCGATGGAGTTTGCAGGAGGCTATTACAACATTTCTGCCAATCAGGTTAACTGGATCCAGATGAGAACCCTCATACCCTATCTCGATTCTCTGGGTATTAATGCCATCGAATTAATGCCTGTTACCGATTTTTCCAGTGTCGGTTACTCGGGATTTTCGTGGGGATATGACATCAACAGCTACTTTGCCCTTGAACCAACCCTTGGCACTCCCGCCGCATTCAAACAATTTGTGGATTCAGCCCATTCTCGCGGCATAGCTGTCATTATGGATATGGTTTTTAATCACCTTAACGAGACGAGCACACTCTGGCAAATGCAACCGGATGAAGCATTAAATCCATACTTTAAATCATGCACTGATTATAAATACAATGAAGATAACCTGTGCTTCTTCAAGGATTTAGATCACTGGAATTCTCAAACACAAGAATTAGTCTATTCTTCATTAAAAATGTGGATTGACCAATACCGTATCGACGGCTTCCGGTATGATTATACTCAAGGCATAGGGTGGAATCAATCCGATACAACAAACGGTATTCTCGGTTGGGCAAATAAAATTGCAAGCGATTATAACAACACTGTGTATCAAATTGCAGAACATCTCCCCGAAAGTCCGGCGTTAGTTTACTATAGCGGAATGACCGGCGGGTGGCACGGCAGTTTCAGAGAAAAACTGTTTAATGAAGCTTCGTCACAAAATACATCTTTAATCGATTTTGAAAATCACATCCTCGGATTAAGCGCATCAGGAACAAATGATTCTCCAAGCTCACCTGCAAATTATGCAAACAGAACAGAACCGGTGAATGATGCATCCAACCATGATGAACAATCACTTTTTTATGAAATGATCCACTACCAGCACATTGATACGGCAACAGCATTGAAACGCGATCGCTTGTATGCTACATTCATGTTTACTTCGTTAGGCATTCCCATGTTATGGGAAGGAATCGAATTCGGCGCGCCTCGCGGGTACGATGGCAACAAGTTAGATTACCGCCCCGTCGAGTGGAACTACTACAAAACAGCAAACGGCAAAGCTCAATTCCAGTATTACCATACCCTCATCATGCAACGCAGATATAATCCTGCATTGTATCAAGGCAACTTGGTCACCCAATATCGTTACGATGCAGACAGAGTATTGGTATGGGGATTTAATGATCCGGTGACAGGTGCTCAAGTGGAAGTTGTTGCGAACCTCAGCGGTTCAGCAAAAACAGAAACAAATATCCCATGGCTCTCAGCGGGTACATGGTACGATGTATTCGATCAATCACCACTTATCGTCTCCGGCACACCGTTAGCAAGTATGACCATTCCGGCATACACTGCAAAAGTGTACACCAATCGCCGCAACAGCGATCTCGGCATACCTTCCGGGACAACTACGTTTTCCGGTTTAATCGCATCCTATCCTTTTACCGGTAACGCAAGTGATTCAAGCGGTAATGCAATAAACGGTGTAGTCAATGGCAGTACGTTAACATCAGATAGATTCGGAAATGCCAACAAAGCATATTCGTTTAATGGCTCAAGCGATTTTATACAGGTGCCGCATTCATCATTATTTACATTTTCCTCAAAGGCTACAATTAATCTTTGGGTGAAAGCAGATTCAGGCGGAACCGGTAATCCTCGCTTTTTCTCCAAAGGCTCAACGCCGAATGGAATGGAATATTTCTCGGATAGCGTTGGAAACCAGCAAAAACGTGTTGCCTTCACAGGTGATATAGCGGGAACAAGCGGTCTCTTTGGAGGATACTCGAAATCACTTATTGGAAATCAAACATGGACTATGCTTACCTATATCCATGATAGTCTTACTTCCAAACTCTATATTAACGGTGTGCTGGATACAACATTTGCAAATGCAAACGGTGTTCTCCCGCAAACCACAGACGATCTCTTCTTCGGCAAGCATTCTCAAGCAAGCACCGATTACTTTAACGGTTCACTTGATGATATTAATATCTACAATAAAACTCTCACCCAAACACAGGTCGATTCGTTGTATCACATCGGGAAATGGGGATGGGGTTCTATTGCAGGCACTAAGTATCACGATATCAATGGAGACAGTTCAACAGCGGGAGATGCAGGAGTAAGCGGCTGGGTAATCAAACTCTATAACAACTGTTCACTCGTTGCCCGCAAAGTTACCGACTCTAACGGCAACTATAAATTCGATAGCTTAAACGTCGGTACGTATACCGTGGAAGAAAGTCTTAAAACCGGCTGGGGACAAACATATCCGCAAGTTGCTTCTCCTAATGTCATCACTTCTTCGTGCGGAGTAAACGCAGGAACACGTTCCTATTCCATCACGATGACATTAAACGCGACAATCACAGGTGTGAATTTTGCTAACACACAATATGGCAGAATTTGCGGCGTGAAATTCCGTGATGATAACGGAAACGGAAGAAAAGATTCAGGAGAACCCGGTCTCAGCAATTGGACTATTGAACTTTCCGGCTCTGCAACAAATTCCAGTGTAACTGATAATTCCGGAAATTATTGTTTTACGGGCATTCCGCCTGGAACATATTCATTGAGCGAAGTGCAACAACCAAATTGGATTCAAACATCACCCAATTATACTTCAATCACATTAACAAGCGGTTTACAACTTGATACATTTAATATCGGTAATTTCCAATACGGAAATATCGGCGGCTTTGTATTTAGCGATGCAAGCGGTGATGGAACAAAACAACTTTCCGACTCAACACTTGCAGGCTGGACCGTCTATCTCGAGAAAGTAGGACAATCTTCACCGTTTGATTCCTCAATTACCGATGTCGATGGTCTATTTATCTTCGATTCATTAACATATGGGCAATATATCATTACTCAAGAGAAACGCTCAGGATGGACACAATCCACTCCTGAGATCGATACAATACTCGTTGTTAGTGGAACAACGTTGGATACGTTAGGTATCGGCAATGTATACGGTACATTTGTCGAAGTTGCTATGCTTGATAGATGGAACATGGTTTCATTACCTCTTACGGTTAGCAACGCATCAAAATCAATCATCTATCCGACAGCGGTTTCATCTGCATTTAAATATGTCGGTTCATATACTACCGATGATACTATCGATAATAGAGTCGGTTACTGGTTGAAATTCCCGACTGCGCAAACGGTAAGAATAGCAGGAAGTGCAATCACAGCCGATACGATTCCCGTTTCAACAAACTGGAATATGATTGGTTCAATTTCATTACCTGTACCTGTATCGAATATTACAAGTATTCCTCCGGGAATTGCTACAAGTTCATTCTACACTTTCGATCATGGATATAATGTTTCAGATACCATCCTGCCCGGAAAAGCATATTGGGTAAAAGCAAGTCAATCGGGTGTACTGATAGTATCATCTTCAACATTATTAAACGCACAAAACAGAATTACTGTTCAGCGCTCGTCCGAATTGCCGCCGTCACCGCCAACAGGCGATAACGTGACAACAGATATTCCTACGGAGTTTTCGTTAGGACAGAATTATCCGAATCCGTTTAACCCCGAAACGATTATACCCTACGCATTGCCGGCAACTAATTTTGTTTCGTTGAGTGTGTACAATCTTTTAGGTCAACATGTTGCCACACTTGTGAATGAAATGCAGGAAGCAGGCTGGCACGAAATTTCTTTCAATGCCTCTACTCTACCAAGCGGTATTTATATGTATCGCATTCAGGCAGGCGAATATAACGCATTGAAGAAATTTGTATTGATGAAATAAAACTGTTCAAGACATGAAGTACAAAACAGGTTCTCAAGATATTTTGAGAACCTGTTTGTTTATATAACCCCATTTCTCTGGGAGGGAGTCACGCAAAGCGTGATGGCGCAGAATGCGCTCATTCCACTCCCGACCCACTCTTAACATTCCTCTCTCAAATCCCATAACGCTTCTTGAATAGTGTCTTTATCTTCGGGTTTTGTCAATGTAATACGTTGAAGAATACCTCCATAAATTTTTTCCATTGATTCCGCTATGTCATAAAGCGCATGAACAATCGTTCCCGCATCATGTTTCTTTACTACCCCACTTTCTATAAGCGTTTGATACAACTTCTTATGTTCTGAATTTGTGAAAGCGTTCATTTTATCCATGTGCCAATTTTTCTCCGTAAACCTTAATAACAATTAATATTCTTTATTATGACTAACTTTCCGCAGTCCGGCATGGAGGTGAGTTCTTAACTGAACATGTCAGTCTTAGCCTCTTGTACAGGCTTCTTATCTAGTACCCCATTGTGTTCATGCATAATTATAACATCCCTTCACATCTCCCGCAATTCCTTTGATAGTTCTTTAAGCCGTACAAGTCCATCACGCCCGCAAAAACCTAATGGATGTTCCGGAGGATACATTCTCCGAAGATGAAGGCACTCTTGTCGAATGCTTTCCAATTTCGGGTCACGAATTTTTCTGTTGAATGCCATATCAATGGCATCGGAATAGTCCTCATCATTACGCCCTTCTGCTGTTTCAACAAGATAATCTATTTCATCTGCTACATCAACTGGCGTTCGTTTTTTCGGGATCATGTTCATGAGATTACCAATCATAATCAATGTAATAATACCCAAAATAAAAAAGAGAACAACAACAATCACTATCTCAAAAATATACAGTATCATATTAAATATAATTACGGAATTTTAAAATTTATGAATTGAGAAGACGCTCAATTATTGTATTGATCTCAATTTTTACTTCTTCATAACGTTTTCCCACAGGCAAATGTTCAATGAGAGACATTAAATAATCAACATCATCATCACCGGTAAAATCCAACCCCATCATATTTTCGTATTCACCATAGTCAAGTTTTTCAGCCATCACTTCTTTTGCAAGATTTGCCGCCAAAATACGAAACGCAGGCTCTCGTTGTTTTTTAGGACGAATTTTCTTTTTGAAAAACATCATTCCTTCCTTTATCAAAATAATAGATATTTGTTGCTATGCTCTCAAAGGTATATCTTGGGCGAAACCATGATCCACAATGCCCCTGCCTACTCCATACCGGTATCGTAGGGCAACACCCTACTAATCTTAATATATGCCTTTCTCCAACAAAAAACAGCTTTTTTAATGCAACATTTCCTTACAACTTTTCGTCTAACTTGATAGTGTTGTCATAGAACAAATCCATTTCTCTAAGGTTTCTGCATGAAAAAGAAAATTTTCATTATCTCATTCATTGTCGTTGCATTGGCTATTGCCGGTGTCTTTGTCTTCGGGGGATCCAATGATTCTAACGAAGGGGAATTACAAAGCGTTAGCGTCATTCGCGGTAATATCATCGATAAAGCCCTTGCTGTAGGCACAATTGAGCCTGAAAACGAAATTTCCATTAAATCAAAAGTCTCCGGTGTCGTCAAAAAAATTTATGCCGATGCGGGAACATACGTTAAAGCCGGTTCCCCTTTGTTGGAAGTAAAACCCGATCCCACCCCGCTAGAACTCGCCGATGCAAAACGACAGGTACAACTTGCCGAAATTGAGGTCGCTAATTTGAAAAAAGATCAGGCAAGGCAAGAATCGATGATAAAAAAAGCATTGGTTTCTACCAAAGATTATGACGACTCTCAGCGCAAGTACGAAGAAGCGCAACTCCGTCTTATCATCGCCAAAGAACATCTCGAACTCTTCGAGAGCGGAAAAATTAAAATCGGCAACACACAAATAGAATCTATCATCAAGGCTCCTATCGATGGGTATGTTTTAAATAAATCTGTAGAAGTGGGCGACCCCGTAACACCATTAACATCATATCAGGAGGGAACCGTCTTGATGAAAATGGCAAACATGCAACGTTTGCTTTTTAAAGGAACTGTTGATGAAATAGATGTCGGTAAATTGAAAGAAGGAATGAAAACTGAAATTAAAGTCGGCGCTTTACCCAACGATACGGTCTTCGGCCTCCTCACAAAAATTTCATTAAAAGCCGAAAAGAAAGAAAACGCAACCGTATTTCCCATTGAAATTCTCGTTCCATTGGGAAAGAACACAACGCTTCGCGCAGGATATTCAGCCAATGCAAATATCATCATTCAGAAAAAAGAGAACGTGCTGATGATTCCCGAACGAACCGTCACATTCAGAAATGATTCAGCGTTAGTAACAATATCAACCGGACTCAACAGCGAAAAAGAAATTGCCATTAAAACGGGATTGAGCGATGCTATCAACATCGAAGTTATCTCCGGCTTAAAAGAGGGCGACAAAGTAAAAGAAAAACCCGTAAAGAAAATTGAATAATTCGGTATCATTCTTAGTATACCTGACCTAACACCATGCAACAACTCCGTACAACAATATCAGAATTCATCCTCGACCTGAAGGCGCAAAAATTACGTACGTTCCTCACGGTGTTCGGCATTGTGTGGGGAACCGTAGCAATCATTGTCTTGCTTGCGTTCGGTATGGGCTTTAAACGCCAGCTTGCCATTAATATGCACGGCGTGGGCGAAAGTATTGCCATCATGTTCCCGGGCAGAACAACCAAAGCCTTCGAGGGATTCGGAATAGGCAGACCAATCAGCCTCACCGAGGATGATGCAAAAATGTTGGCAACACAGGTTCCTGAAATTAAAAATATCAGCCCCGAATACAGCTGGGGAGGTTATCCCGTTCGTGTGGGTGAAAACATCAGTAATACGCTCGTTTCGGGTGTTTATCCTATATATGGCGATATGCGTAACGTCATCCCCGAAGCGGGCGGGCGCTTCATCAATGAACTTGATATGAAAGACCGCAGACGTGTCGCTCTCCTTGGTGATAAGCTCAAATCACTACTCTTTGGTGAAACGGATGCTATCGGCAGATTGGTGTATGTCGGTCAGGTGCCGTTTACCGTCATCGGCGTCATGCAAAAGAAAACACAAAACTCATCCTACAACCAGCGCGATCAGGATAGAATATTTATTCCGGCAACAACGTTCTCATCTGTCTTTGGTATCAATAAACTTGCCAATATTATCTACCAGCCAAAGGACCCGACAAAAGCTGAAGAAGTAATGAACGAAGTACGCACTGTCTTAGGCAAACGCTACAAGTTTGATGCAACGGACAAAGATGCTGTATGGATTTGGGATACAAACGAGTGGGATAAGTTTATGTTTTACTTTTTCCTTGCCTTCAATATTTTTATGGGGTTAATTGGTGGCTTCACTCTTGGTGTCGGCGGTATTGGTGTTGCAAATATTATGTATATTGTCGTTCAGGAACGCGTAAAAGAAATCGGCATCAAACGCGCTGTCGGCGCGACACGTTGGAATATCTTATTCCAATTTTTTATGGAGACATTTTTCATTATTGTATTTGGTTCAGCAATCGGTTTTCTGTTTGCGTATGGAATTACCGAAGCCTTACAATACGTCCCAATCAAAGAATTTGTAGGCACACCCGAAATATCATTCGAAGTTGCTCTCGCTACAATGATTGTTCTTGCCATCATCGGCTTTGCAGCCGGAGTTATGCCTGCGAAGCGAGCTTCTAATTTAAATATCGTTGAATGCCTGAGAACATAACCCGGCAATCAATCTGAATACAAAAAAAATCGTACATCTTTTTCACATTGAACAATGATACAAATAAAGAACATATCGAAATCCTACGCTTCTGTTGTTGCCTTAAACAACATATCGTTGGAAATCCGCGATAAAGGATTTTACGGCTTGCTCGGTCCCAACGGTGCTGGTAAAACCACACTCATGAATTTACTCATTGGGTATATTCAGCCTGATAGCGGCGAATTACTCATCGATGGCGAACGGCTCACCCGCGATAATCTCAATCTCAGAAAAAAAATCGGCTACGTTCCTCAGTCAATTGCCTTATACGAAGATGTTTCGGCACAAGCGAATCTGGAAATTTTCGGCAGTTTTTTTGATCTTGAGAAGAAGGTATTAAGCGAACAAATCACTTTACAACTGAACACTGTCGGTCTCTATGAACGAAGAAAAGATGCGGTAAAAACATATTCAGGTGGGATGAAACGCAGATTAAACATAGCCGCAAGTTTACTGCATAATCCTTCTTATTTGCTCTGCGATGAACCGACAGTCGGTGTTGATCCTCAATCAAGGAATTCAATATTCGACTTATTGGAAAAACTTAATAATGATGGAAAAACCATCATTTACACAACACATTACATGGAAGAAGCCGAACGCCTGTGCGATACAATTGCCATTATCGACTCAGGCAATATTATTGCCGAAGGAACCCTGACATCCTTACTTGAGCAATTACCATTCGATGAAACAATTGTCATTTCAAAAAACCGTACAACTATCCCGCACATGGAAACATTCAAACAACTCGGGACACTTATTGAACATGATGAACAGTATGAATTGGAACTGCGCGATGATGTTTTGCTCTCAACATTTTTTCAAAAGCTTGAACAACAACAAATCGGATACGGTTCGGTTGAGATGCGTAAACCCACTCTGGAAGCGTTGTTTCTCCATCATACAGGAAGGAAGTTACGCGATTGAATCAGGTATATAGACTTGTAGCAAAAGAATTCAGGCTGTTTTGGAGCGACCGCGTCGCTGTCAGCCTTACCTTTATTGTTCCTGTTGTTCTTACGGTAATATTCGGCGCTGTGTTCGGCGGAATGGGTGGCGGACCGAATGGAATCCGTTTAGCAATCGTCAATCAAAGCTCCTCCGAACTTGCAAAAAAAATTGAATCGGAACTGGATACCATGAAAGCCATCCGTCTCATCAGAACATTCAAAGATGAGACCGGAAAGGAAATCAAGTTTGATTCCATCAACGTTAAAAATTTCGTCAAAAGAGGAAGCGCCTCAGCCGCACTTATACTACCCGCAGATATGTATACCGATACCTCGCTGGGATTGAAAGTAAAATTATTTTTCGATCCCAAGAACGACATCGAAATACAGATGCTTCAGGGAATTATTCAACGAACTATGTTCCAACAGATGCCTGATATATTCACACAGACAATGCAACGTCAATCAGAACGGGTGCTTGGAGCCGATTCAGGAAAATTATTTAATCAGGGTATGGCGAGCCTTGTCGGGAAATATTTTAATATTGATACTTCATGGATTCTCAACCCATCAATGTCATGGCAACAAAACAATGTTCCTGATTCTGTGAAAGAGAAATCTAATTTCTTTGCCAAAGCGGTTCAAATTGAAGAACGACAACTTGTCGGTGAAAAAATTGTCAGCCCGTGGGCAACACGCAGTGTAGGCGGCTGGGCTATGATGTTCTTATTGTTTTCGTTAACCGGCTCTGCCACCTCCTTATTTGATGAAAAGAAAACCGGCGTCGTATTACGCTTACTTGCATCGCCTATCTCCCGTACCCATATCCTCTGGAGTAAATACATTTTTAATATGTTCCTTGGGATGATGCAATTAATGTTTCTGTTTATCGTTGGCTGGCTTCTTTTTAAGATTGATATTTTTTCTAATCTCTTCAATCTGATTCTTATTGTCATGGCAGCTTCAATTGCTTGCACGGCATTCGGGATGCTCCTTGCCTCATTCTGCAGAACCCCGCAACAGGCAAACGGTTGGGGTACATTACTTATTCTCACGATGAGTTCCATCGGCGGTGCTTGGTTCCCCATTTCCTTTATGCCTGAGTACATCCAGTTCTTCAGCAAGTTTACCATTATCTATTGGTCAATGGATGGATTCTTACAAGTTCTCTGGCGCGGTGTTGGTACAGTGGCAATTCTGCCCAATATCGGAATTCTCCTCGGCATTGCGACACTCATTAATATCGTTAGCGTCATCCAATTCAAAAAAGGACACGTTTTTTAATAAGTCAAAAATGTAAAGTAAAAAGTAAAAAAAATTACCATCGATGTATTCACCATTTTTTTACTTATATATTTTTGCTCCTAACTCTTAGCTTTAACCTATAACTAAAAACATTTTTACTTTTTATTTTTGATTTTTTACTTGAACAAAGATGTGGCTTGAACTCCTAAAAGATTTCTTCCTTGATCTGAAAGCGCAACGGATGCGTGCGTTACTCACAATCATCTCCATTACATGGGGAACGGTTGCTGTGGTATTACTGCTTTCGTTCGGGCAGGGGTTAGGACATCAATTAACACTGGGACTTGTCAACGCAGGAGATAAAATTATGATTATCTACGGCGGAGAAACAAGCAAAGAGTTTGAAGGAATGTCAAAAGGCCGCGAGATAAATCTTGTTGAAGAAGATGTACAAATGCTGTGGCAATCTATCCCCGGCATAGCAATGATAAGTCCGCAATACCGCCGCACGGTACAACTACGTTACAATAAATTTTCAACAAATACCGAATCTGAGGGCGTAAACCCCAATTTTGAAGAAATGCGCCGAATGTTCCCTATGGCTGGCGGCAGATTCTTAAGTGCGAAAGATGTGAACGAACAACGCCGTGTTATTGTGCTGGGCTCAAAAATTGCAAAAGATATTTTCGCCGATGAAGAGCCAATAGGAAAAATGCTCATGGTCGATGGCATCCCCTTCACTGTTGTCGGCATAATACAACCCAAAGTACAGACAAGCAGTAACAACGGTCCCGATGCCGAACGAGCGATTGTACCCTATACCACATTTCGCACAATGTATGGAAACAAATACTTAAACTCTATTCTCATTCGCCCCTCCGATCCATCGCATCAGAAGCAAGTAAAGCAATCGTTGTACGATATCCTCGGCAGAAAATATCATTTCGATCCATCCGATGAACGTGCGCTTGGTATATGGGATTTCATCGAAGAAGAACGTCTAACGAATAAAATAACATTCGGTATCTCTATCTTCTTATTTGCTGTCGGAATGTTAACGCTCTTAATTGCAGGTGTGGGTGTTGCAAACGTTATGTATGCAATCGTAAAAGAGCGGACGAAAGAAATTGGTGTGCGTATGGCAGTGGGCGCAAAACGTTCTCACATTATGATACAATTTATTTTTCAAGCATTGCTTGTTGCATTCATCGGCGGTGCAATCGGGTTGATGTTCTCGTTTCTTGTTATTAAAGGAGTCGGCATGATCCCCTCAGATGGAGACGGACCCATGCAATTCTTAGGACATCCTATTCTCTCCCCCACAGTTATGCTCTTAACAACAGGAATATTAACCATCATCGGTCTTTGCGCCGGATTCTTCCCCGCCCGCAAAGCCGCCAATGTAGACCCGATTGAATCGTTGAGGTACGAATAGTGTGGTGTTCACCAATACCTTCAAGTTAAAAAATTTTTTAATATCTCGAGACCCAAAGTCCCCTCTGGAGAGTCGTAGACCACGACATGGCGTGGGAGGATTGAGGGGTGTGTGGTCATTCTTTTAGATTAATAGTGCTCTATCGATAGTGGGCAAATTTGTATTTTTACCCTGTTTTATGAGATTAGGCTAAAACAGCACACTTCTGCCGCCAAGCGCATTCAGCCAATGTTGGCAGAATGGCGGAAACTTAGAAAATGCATTTTTTTTGATAAATTTAGAGGTTACCAACTTTGAAAAGTTTGAAACACCTCAAGAATTTTTCAAAGTTTTCAATCTTTTCAAAGTGTAAGAACGATGTGGGAAGGAGGATTTTCCATAAACGCACCTCTTGCAGAAATTATGACTTCTTCAAATCCGCCGGGATGTGGGAGGATTACGACATTTCCTCTGTGGAGTTGAGAAAAGAAGCATGGTTGAGATATACATTAAAAAATATTAATGTCTCTTCTTCCAGTCCATACTAACAATAATACGTTGATTTATAGTATTTGTCCAATCAACTTTTAAAGAGTGGCGTTGAAGTGTATCAACAACTTCTCGTGCTATCTCAATATCTGCTGATTCAACATCAAATAAAGATCCATAACCAAGAGCAAGTTGTCCATCATAAATTGCATGTTCAACATCTTGCATGTGAAAGAAAGTGAAGCCGCGAACCTGATTTCCATCCTTGATCGACTTTTCGATTTCACTCCAAATTTCAGAATAACCGCATGTAAGGCAATCAGCAAAATTTTGCCGACTTAATATTCCATTCAGTTGAAGTTCTGCAAATGCTAAATCGAGCCGATCACAATCTGTAATTTTTGGCCATAGAACTTGTTGTTTTTTAAAAACCTTTAACAATTCATTTGTTGTTGCCTGTATGAATGGCGTTATAACTTCAACGTTATATTCTTCGGAATACATCTCAATAACTTCTGCCGCAATATCATCAGGTGGTATATAGCCCGCAATTATTGTATTTTCTATATCATGCCATATACATGAGAGCAATTCTTCATCAATAAGCTGAATTCTTGATGTTGTAGAGGCATTTCCACTTTGTTTATCTTTTCGAACCAATACTATCGAATCATATAATTCATCTCTATAATGCTTAAGCTCGGCTGGTGTATACCCCTTTGTTTGACTATTACGCGAATCATAAGCATCATGATGTTCAAGGCAAAGAAAAACCAAGTTACTGAAGGAATTATTATTACAGTCTCGATCGATATGTGCTATTTGGCCGCTTTTTACATTGTCGTTTTTATGGAGACCAAAACAAATCGCACAACGTCGCCTACTTGAAACAAGAATGTCTGTCTCCGTTTTTTTAGGAATATGATTTCTTTTTATCATTTATTATGAAAATCGATTAATAAAAATATTACTTTGGGAATGGCATTATTTTTCTGATACTACCTCACATTCAAATTAAATGATAAGCACACATTTAAAGTTCATTCCACTCATCTAATAAAATCTTCCGGCTAATGATTCCCTCAATTTCTTTTATCATCATTTTTAATTGCGGAATGGAATACTCATTGTTTGAGGGGATTGTTAAACGGTTACGCTGATACAACATGAATTGATGCTTTGTCCCTGTATATGGTCCTTCAAATCCAAGGAGTCGAAGACGTTTAATAAAATCTTGTCGTTTACACGGCGTCCAACGGCTCACAAACAGGCTCCCTGTTGAGATCAAGATTATTTATGACAGGTAACGGATGCCCCAATTTAAGCCCCAGAAAAATCCATTCTTCGAGAGTTGAGCGTAGCTCGTTCTCACATTCGCGGAGAGAAGCTCCAAATGCTATAACCCCTTTACATTCAGGAATCCTCCCGCTATAAGAATTATCCTCAAGTTTATCAAACACAGCTTGAGATAATGCTTGTGAGATATAATCGCTCAAAATATATTGTGTTGTCATCGTTGTTCCTTCGTCTGTCATGGAAACATAATTAAAATGTGGATTCAAAGCAAAAACGATTTTTTTCTCAAATCCACAAACTTTCCCTATATTGAACAATAGAAGCCAAAGGAAATTCAAAAAAAATATCACCCATGCTCACCAAACAACAAATAAAAACAAGTTCAATTCCAATTCTCAAGAAAAATGGAGTTACAAAAGCCGCGCTCTTTGGCTCATTCGTTAGAGGTGATGCTACCGATACGAGCGACATTGATTTTCTTATCGAGTTTGAAAACGGAAAATCCTTGTTTGATTTAGTGGGACTTCAATTAGAACTCAAAGAACTTCTTCATAGAAATGTTGATGTTCTTACTTACAATTCTGTACATCACCGGTTATTAGAAAGCATCCTTAACGAGCAAGAAGTATTCTATGAAAAAATCTCCTGAAATATACCTCGAACATATTCTTGAGAGCATTACACTTATCGAAACCTATACGCAAGGTGTAACAGAAGCGGATTTTATTCTTACTATACAGATTCAGGATATGGTTATTCGAAGGCTTGAGATAATTGGTGAAGCAGTAAAACGTTTACCTACCGAAGTAAAAGCTTTAAGCCCGGATACACCATGGAAGAAAATAGCCGGAATGCGCGATATACTTATCCATGAATATTTTGGTGTAGACCTCAAATTAACATGGGAAGTAGTAAAAAAAGAATTACCTCTATTAAAATCGGCAATAGAAAAGATTAAAAGCCAAATGAAAGGCATACAATTAAACCTATAATTTTCCTCCTCAAACCCTTGACACGTATACCTACTTTTCATATATTATAACTGATTCAAACATATTCTGAATCTTATCCAGAACGGTTGAGGGATCAGGCCCTATGACGCCGTAGCAACCAACTTCGTGTAACCTCGCGATGTGTTAGGTGCTAATGCCTGCCACGCCTTTGGCGTGGAACGATGAGCTTAAGGGCGCATAACGCTACTCCATTGCCTCTTCTCATCGAAGAGGTTTTTTCGTTTAAATCATTATTAAACTTATTAAGGAGTTGTTCTCTATGCGTCTTCAAACTAAATCCATTCACGTCGGTGTCGATAAGGATACCGCGTACAACAGCGTCATCACACCCATTTACGCCACTTCAACGTTCCGTTTTGAAGATATCGGCAAAACAAACGGTTACGACTATTCCCGTACTGCCAATCCCACCCGCAAAGCGCTTGAGCAAAACCTCACTGCGCTTGAAGGCGGTATCGCCGCAGCGGCGGTAGCAACAGGCATGGCGGCAATAACACTCGTCTTCCATTTCCTCAAATCAGGCGATCACATCATCTGTACACACGATTGCTACGGCGGCACAGAGCGTTTACTGCGCACGTACCAACAACAATTCGGCATCGAAATTACATACCTCGATTTAAGCAATATCGAAGAGGTGAAATCTGCATTCAAATCAAACACAAAAGCAATCTGGATTGAAACGCCAAGTAATCCTCTGCTCAACATTACCGATATCGCACAATTATCGGCAATCGCTCACCAACACAACGCCCTTGCCGTAGTCGATAACACATTTCTTTCTCCCGTCAATCAACGCCCGTTTGAACTCGGCGCGGATATTATCATTCACTCCACAACAAAATATCTCAATGGCCACAGCGATGTAGTCGGTGGTGCGGTCATTGTTAACCGACAGGATTTGGCAGAGCGGCTTCACTTCTTACAAAACGCCCTCGGTCTCGCCTCCTCCCCGTTCGATTGTTGGCTCGTTCTTCGCGGAATTAAAACGTTAATCCCGCGCATCAACGCACACGAACACAACGCACACGCCGTAGCCGCTTTTTTACAACATCACCCCGCCGTACGTAAAGTATATTACCCCGGTTTGGATTCACACCCCAATCACGAACTAGCAAAACGTCAACAGCACGGCTTCGGCGGAATGGTTTCTTTTGAAGTGGAAGGCGGAATTCAAGAGGTCAATCATATTCTCCGTTCTACCCGATTTTTTTCATTGGCAGAATCACTCGGCGGTGTTGAATCTCTCATCTGCCATCCGTTGACAATGACTCATGCTTCTATGTCGCCTGAACGCCGCGAGAAGGCAGGTATTTCGGAACAACTCATCCGTCTCTCCGTCGGTATTGAAGACATTAACGACCTCCTCGAAGACCTGACACATGCACTTAAGTTCGGTAGTGCCACACATCAAAAAGTAACGGCAATAGAAACGGTGGCGGCATAATGAAATACGAAACTGATACAAACAATACCATAAGAACAGAATCCATCCGGCTTTTCACTGAAGACGAGCCCCTTCTACTTGAGTGTGGAACACTTCTACCCGATATTACTGTTGCGTATGAAACATACGGTGAATTAAACGCTGAACGAACGAATACAATTCTCATTTGCCACGCCCTCTCAGGCAACGCTCACGCCGCAGGCTATCACTCCGATGATGCAACAACTGCCGGGTGGTGGGATGGCGTTATCGGTCCCGGAAAAGCGTTCGATACGGAAAAATATTTCGTCGTATGCTCTAATATTCTTGGAAGTTGTTACGGAACAACAGGACCAACATCCATCAACCCCGCAACGAGAGAACAATACCGCACTGCTTTTCCGAAAATTACAGTGCGCGATATGGTCAATGTCCAAAAACGATTAATTGATCATCTTAATATTGAACGGCTTACTGCCGTGTGCGGCAGTTCGCTTGGTGGTATGCAAGCGCTGGAGTGGGCTATCATGTATCCGGAACTTTGTGAACACATCATTCCCATTTCTGTTGCGGCAAAACAAACGGCATGGTGTATCGCGTTAAATGCCGCCGCACGCGCCGCAATAACGGGTGATTCCGCCTGGAATAACGGCAATTACACCGCTCAGCCCGCAAACGGTTTATCGCTTGCCCGTATGATTGGAATGATTTCCTACAGAAGTGCGGAAGAATTCCATCAACGATTCGGACGAAACCTTCAATTTGAATTAAGCCGTTTCGATGACAGAAATGTTTTTCAGGTTGAAAGCTATCTCAAATATCAGGGAGAAAAACTTGTCCGCAGATTTGATGCGAACACCTATCTTACACTCAGTCAAGCGAT